>Ga0325410_1002242_pt1 | contig 21622 bp, 12 predicted proteins | sample PopdelMetagenome_16_FD_206182 | JGI IMG/M metagenome (GOLD analysis project Ga0325410, IMG submission 206182) | Populus deltoides microbial communities from Bellville, Georgia, United States - Xylem-PdIQD-R3 | ecosystem: Host-associated > Plants > Phyllosphere > Stem > Wood/Secondary xylem...
TTCCAGTCAAAGGAAAATTTGGCTTGGTTTTCAGGAAAGTGTTTTCCTGAAAAATTTGGGCGGAAAACACTTTCCGGAAGTTGTGAAAAATTTAGAAATGTCATTATTTGCTGATTATATTAAATTTAATCCTCAAACTTTTGATTGCTATATATAATTTGTTTTGTATATTTATTTTTCAATTCCATCTCTTAAAATTTAATTTTTATATTAATTTTGGTCTTTATTTTTATAATTGCTATTTGCTTTTTCCTTATCATTTTTTTATTGAAATTTTTTATCAATCAAATTTGGTCCTTATTCTTTTATTGTTACTTATTTTTTTGAAATAATTTATGAAATGTTAATTATTATTATTTTAATTTATTCACCTTTTATTTTTTTTAATTTTTTAGATTTGATCTCTATTATTTTGATTATTATTTATTTTATTTGAGATAATTTATAAAATTATTTTTTTTTCAATTTCATTCTCATTCAACTTTTTAATTTGTAAGATTTGTTCCTCATTATTTTAATAAACTTGAGAAAAATAAAACATTAATAAGTTATTTTCCACCTTATTTTCCATGACATAACTAAACACTGGAAAGTGTTTTCCAATTTATTTTCCATTACACTACTAAATATCGGAAAATACTTTCTCGGAATTCACTTTTTTGAAATTCATTTTTTCCAGAATTCACTTTCCAAAAGGAAATTACTTTCCAGCAAACAAACGGGGCCTAAAGTGGAAAATAGGAAAGTATACGTGGGAGGGAATAGGGAGATGGGACAGCCATGCACCTATCATATGCTTGCTTGCTTGGCCAGTGGACCAAGACCAACGCTAGAAGGAAAGGGCAGTATGGTAAAAGACCTATAGCCCAACTGGCAATAAGCAATCGCTACACTGCATTTCAAGATTCCAGTGTAAGAGGGTGATATGTAAGCAAGTTCTAGCTAATAGATCCGCGCTAGGTTGCGGTTTTTTTATTTATAAAAAAAACCTTAATAAAATAAAATGAAGTTATAGATAATTATTAGATATTTTTATTAAATCTTTAATTTAAATTTTTATTTATAAAATTAAATTATATAAAATTTATTTTGATATAATTTAATTGATTTGACCAGTCAAAAAAATCCATTTTAATTAGTATAAAAAGTAAATATAAAGATATAATTAAAAAATAATAATAAAACTTAAATTTTTGCTCAGTATTATTTAAAATTAAAATATGTAAGAGTTATTTTAATATAATAAAATCAACTTGATAATAAATTAAAAAAATTAGAAGATAAAATTAAAAATAAAATAAAATTGCCATGAAAAAAAACATCTCGACCTAACTCTTTGTATGACTTGAGTTTAAATTAAATTGTGTAGTAGTTGTTATAATGTGATTTAGTTAATTTGTTTGATTAAAAAATAACTCAGATTATTGTTAAAAAAATTTAAAGATAGAATTTATAAAATTAAAATAAAATAGTGAATGAAAGAAAAAAGAGAGAGAGGGCAATCGGAACAAAAGAGAAGGAAAAGGAAAGAAAGAGCTTCACTGCATGTATCCTTGCTACATTTACGTCTGCTTGTGGCGACTGATATACCATAAAAAAATTGATAGTTGAGTTTGTTTTTAGAAACGGCCAGCGCTCAGTCAAGAGATGGATGAAGTGGCCCTGGCACCACCTTGGCTGGTACGAATCATTAAATGCATCACGGATAACGGTAAAGGTAGTGGCACTCACGACAAGAGGTCCAAATAGGTAAGCCTTGAGGCTCGAGGCAGGGTGAGCCGATGGATGCACAGGAGCTTGGATAATGGACCATCTAAGTTGACAAGATACACAGCATAATTGGTGGTTAGATGTTTAGCTCGGGGGAAAGTGGCAGTAAAGTTGGGGGAAGTTTCGATGGTTTTCAAAAATGACTAGACGAGGGAAGATTGTCCAGATCACGGGTGGTGAGTTGTCAAATATGGGGCATGGCTAGGAATACTACATAGCCAAGGTTCACGGGAACATGTAGATCCAGCAGTTTTAGCTCGATTAAATATACAAGTTCATGGGTTTTGAACCCCTGCTCCCCAGAATTATACATGGGATTTTTTTTCTTCTGGGGGGTTACCACTACGGTAGCACCACACAGAATCAGCTTTCTCAAGAACTTCAATATATTATCAAATTATGTATTTGTTTTTATTAAAAACTAGCCCTATATATCTCTGCATACACACCAAGGCTCCGTCTGGAAACAAAGGTTGCGTGCAATTAACCTCGTTTCCAAACAGACTCTGATACATTTAAACACTGCCTTTTACAGAACTGATACACTTGGGATATCGATTTGAACAATCGTTTACTACCAAGGACGACATTGGAATAAGTTCTGGGAATTAAGGACCTGGATATCTCATCCTTGCTTCATTTTTATCGGGTCTGGGAGTTTTTTTATTTTTATTTTATTACTATTATTGCCAACGAACACTATTTTAAACTGCTTATTCAAACAGAGGAGCAAGGACAAGTAACATTAAATTGCAAATAATCGGACCAGAAAATGATAGCATATTTCCAAGCAAAGGGGAAGAAGAAAGACAGAGACGAGGAAACAGTTTCTATTTCCACCCCTACTTCTATTTGGGATTTAAATTGCAAATCCAGCTCATTAATTTATCGTCCTAGCAGCATTGGATAAGTGACCAGACAATCTTCTCATATAAGCTAGAATCCAAAGCAATTAAATTCACAGGATCAAGTCAATAAACGAATGTTTCCATTGATCCAACAAAGTTTCCCTAATCTCAACAAGAAAAAGCTAATGGTGTAATCAAATCAAGTAGAAAGCTTCTCTGGCACGTTTCCTTTACTGGGAAACATTCAAACAAGAAGGATAATAGCGAAAGAGACCCCCTAAAAGCCTGGTGTTCAACGCTAATCACCATCTCATAAGCAGACACGATTCCATGGATTAGGTTTGTGCTTACGTGTCTCCATACAAAGCATAGATTGACCCACCTCCGACTTAGGGTCCGTCTGCATCGTGATGGTATGCTTAAAGATGTTTTTAGATTTAAGTTATTTAATTTTTACTGTTGCAATGTATTTTTATTCTAAATTATGATAAAAATTTAAATTTGAGAAAACTATAACTTATAGTTTTTTTCCAAATCACAATCATAAAAACTATTAAAAAACCATACAGCAAGTGAAATCGCTGTCCAGTAAGATAACGTGAATTAATATTAAAATCAACAAACGATCAATGATTTCAGTAATTTTGTTGATTAAAAAAAATTCAGTATAAGGTAGGAGCAATGACTAGCACAGGATGAAAACCCCTGTCCTTGGCCCTCAATTACAGACAAAAACAAAAGGGACTTTGCCAGCCTGGCTTTAACCCACACAGTATATGGTCTATATTCCCACTCTCTCACACAAAATCCCCAAACTACCCCCAGCCAACTATCTCCTCTTATCATCATCTCCTGTCGCCACCATAGCCCATACACCTAGTTTCAAACACCATGTCAATCCTCTGCATTTTTCTCTTTCTAACCACCGTCGTCGTCTCCGTACGGAGCTTACCGAACGCAGAACTTCCTGCGTTTAGAGAAGCACCGGCATTTCGAAACGGCAGAGAATGTCCCAAAAAGACATGGCCTTCATCATTCAACAACCTCAACCACCACCACCACGATCCTTCTATAATTCACATCGCAATGACACTCGATGCCACCTACCTCCGTGGCTCCGTAGCCGGAGTCCTCTCCGTCCTCCAACACGCCGCCTGTCCTGAACACATAGTCTTCCACTTCATCGCCACTCACCGCCGAGCCGACCTCCGACGCACAATCACCTCCACATTCCCTTACCTAACCTTCCATCTCTACCATTTCAACACTGATCTGGTCAGAGGAAAAATCTCCTCCTCCATTCGCCGAGCTCTGGATCAACCGTTGAATTACGCGCGAATCTACCTCGCCGACCTCTTACCGTTCACAGTGAGGAGAATCATCTACTTCGATTCTGATTTAATCGTGGTCGATGACGTGGCAAAATTATGGAACATCAATCTAGGTGCACACGTACTTGGCGCGCCAGAATATTGCCATGTTAATTTTTCTTATTATTTTAACTCTCGGTTTTGGTCGAGTCCAGTGTATGCGACATCGTTTACGGGTAGGAGAGCGTGCTATTTTAACACGGGGGTGATGGTGATAGATTTGAGAAAATGGAGAGAAGGGAAATACACTGAAAAATTAGAGCACTGGATGAGAGTACAGAAGAAGAATAGGATTTACGAGTTGGGTTCATTGCCTCCTTTTTTGCTTGTTTTTGCCGGCGACGTGGAGGGCGTCGAGCATAGATGGAATCAACACGGGCTTGGAGGCGATAATCTTGAAGGGCTGTGCAGGGATTTGCATCCCGGTCCGGTAAGTTTGTTACATTGGAGTGGTAAGGGCAAGCCTTGGCTCAGGTTGAACTCTAAAAGACCGTGTCCGTTGGATTCTTTGTGGGCACCGTATGATCTTTATCGTCATCCCACCTTGTTTTGTGATACCTAGCTAGGTTTGGTGCTGTGATCTCGATGCTAGGACACAGGTTGAAATGTGAGGATTTTTGTCAGGTCTATCGTTGAGACCAATAAGGGGGTTACGGCCGTTAAAAGAAATTTGTTAACGGCTGTGATTTTGTGGAAAATGGAGCGTCCAATTACTTTGAAAATGCAGAGAAAAAGTGGGATCTTCGGTTGTTTGTCATGGTGATCCGATAAAGATGATGATCGACTGCGTGGATAAAGGAAAAGCCAGGTGGTGGAGGGTTTTTATTTGTTTGAAGTAGGTTTTCTTTGAAGATTATGGAAAATCGCTTTCAAAGGGTTTTTGGTCTTGCTTTTGTACAGTATTATAATAAAAATAGAAATTAGAAAGTGAAAGGGGTATTCTTAAATACCAATAAGCGACCTCCACCTGCTACATTGTTTGATTAATGGTTGTCGCTGATCAAAAGTTGTTTTAGCTTTTGTTTGCTTGCTAAAAACTTTACTGAAATTATTTTTCAACATTAATCAAAAACTGAAAAATAAGTACATAAATTTGTTTTTTACTTAACCTCTTAATAATGTCAATTAAAAAAAAAAAACATGTTTTAAATATTTTTACCAGCTGCTATCAACTTGTTATTATTCACCGAACACTACAATAACCAGCAGTCCACGATTTTTTAAAAGGGGGTTTGAAACGGTCTTAAAGTGAATTTTTTTAAATATATTAAAATTATATATATATATATATAATTTTAATATTAATATATAAAAACGAATAAAAACTATAAAAATTAATTTAAAATAAAAAAATACATTCAAGATTTAGTAAAATTATGGTCGCACAGTGGCGCCAAGAAATTGTTGATATAATTATTATTTTATCTTTAATTTTCAAAACTTTTTATCATTATCACTAATATCATCACCTTCCTTTATCCTTTACTGTAGATAATGTATTTTTCTTGATTTATTATCATTACTTAAAAAATATAATTAAAAATAATATATCTTACAGAGAAATATTATAGGAAAATATTTTTCTTGTTATGTCAGGATAATAATAAAAAAAATAAAGGAACCTTAAGTTTGTAACTAAAATGTAAAGTAAGAGCGGGTTCTTGAATTGTCGTAGCCTCGAAGGTATTGGTTGCATTATCTTGGCCAAGAATCGCCGCTTGTTTGATTTAAAACCAGCGACTGGAACAATTTCTTTTCCTTCTTTCGTTGATTTGCTCAATCAGGACTTCCAAGTTCCTAGCTAGGGAAATAAAAGAAATTGAGCTCTCATTTCCCTCCTGTCTGCCATTGATCTGGAGCTTTTCCTGTTTGTTTTAAAGGTTATATCGTGAAGCTACAGTTAATTTTTAAACAGCGATAAAGCTAAAGTTTTTTGTTTTTATAAATCTAAAGTTGAATCTAACATCCACACTCATTACACTTGCTAGAGAAGGAAAGAAAATAAAACAATGGAGTATAACTTCCACTCCTAGTGCAGGCAAGGCATTAATAAATAGAGAAACGGGAAAAAGAAAATGATTAATATTTGAATTCAAGTGGGTTGAATTTGATGCTCATATAAGCTATATGCCTCGACCGTTGATGAATGCTGCGGATTCAATAAACCAAATAGGAGCGATGCCTTAAACCGATTCTTGCTCTGGGCTTCGAACATGGCCCTGGGGTTCCATCGGTCACTGTGTATATCTAGGCTGGATCTTTTTTCCTTGGGCTTTTTCTACGTGTCTTGTTGACACCAAGCGTGCTCACTGTACAACATCATGTGCGTGCCTCTTGGGGCAATTTCAATGGCAAAAACCAGTCAAATTGTCAATATAATATTTTGAACAGTGTATTTTTTTTTCATGTTGTATTTCAATGAAAAATGGCATCTTGACATGTCATTTTGTATTTTATATGGAATGAAAAGAAGAGAGGGGAGGAGTTTAAAGAAAGAAAAAAAAAACAATTAAGATTTTCCCTTCTTTTCATGCTTTTTTTTTTAAAAAAAAGAAAAAAATAAAGTAGTCACTATTTGTTAGAGGCAAGATCACGCACGCATGCCACCTAGCAAATGCCATGTAGATGAGCAGAAGCCCAGCCCAATCATGTTTACAAGTATCTACGTGTCATCTGTGGTGTCCATTGCTTTTCTTCCTCTTCCATCCCCTCAAGCCATCAGTACTGCTATCCACACAAAATACCTGCCATAACTGTCACTGTATAACCAAGCCAAAAATATCAAAGGAAGAAATGATGAAAAAAGAAAGAAAGAAAAACTAGAGGTCTAAACTCGAAGCGGATTCAAGAGAAACCAGTGACTTGACACTTGAAGCGGAGATTCAAGTAAAACCTTTTTTCTGCGGTCATGGCCACTGTGGCATCAGGAGGTACAATACCTATCAAACTCCACAGCACTCACAGACCAAAACCCCCATCTCCATTTCTTGGAAGAAAACTCAATCTCAATCCCTCTTCAAGAACATCCATAGCCACCTTACACCCCAGAACACTTGCAGTTGTTGCATCATCAGGAGGTGAGTTCTTCGATGCAGTTCACAATCTCTTTTTGGGTGTAGGAGTAGGGCTACCATGTACAGTGATGGAGTGTGGTGATATAATATATAGAAGCACTTTGCCAAAGCCCAGTGGGTTGACGCTTACTGTTCCTGGCGCTGCTTTGGCTTTGGGTACTTTGTCTTACCTCTGGGCCACTCCCGGTGTGGCTCCTGGGTTCTTTGACATGTTTTTTCTTGCTTTTGTTGAGAGATTGTTTAGGCCCACTTTTAAGAAGGTTAGTGTAGGTTGTGACTGGTTTTATTGTTTCTCTTGTTTGGATTGTTTTTGTGGCTCTTGATTGCATATAACTTGTGGTTATGGGGTTTGGTTTTTGGTTACAGGATGACTTTGTTTTGGGGAAGAAGTTGGGCGAGGGAGCTTTTGGAGTGGTTTATAGAGCTTCATTGACGAAGAAGCCTTCTTCCAAGGTATAAAATGTTTGATGAAAATTATTTTTTGTTGTCAGAAACTTTCTTTGAACTGGTTCTTACAGAAATTGACTCTTGAATCAATTGCATCATTGTCTCTTTTTAGGTACATGACAAAAATTGAATTGGTTAGATATTTCACAGTTAATTCATGACATTAATTTTACCAATCGCTGCACTTTCTTTATTAGCTGTCCTGCTTAAGCTAATAGATTCATACCTTTAAATCCTCTTCAACATCAGATTTTTTGGAAGATATTCTCACTGATCATTTCATGGGATGACCGGATGATTAAGAAGGAAAACTAATCAATTAATTCTTTTGGTGTTTTCGATGTTCTGGTAATGATTTATGAGTGATGCACATGCTTCTTAGCTTTCATTGACTAAGAATGCCTTGAGGAACTTAATACAGTACATTAATTTGTGGTTTTTAGGTGCCTTATCAGAAGGAAGGTGACTTAGTATTGAAAAAGGCTACTGAATACGGGGCTGTGGAAATTTGGATGAATGAACGAGTTCGAAGAGCTTGTGCAAACAGCTGTGCTGATTTTGTGCATGGATTTCTTGAGGTGTTGATCTATAATGACTAGTACTACCATATAAATTAAGGGTATTTTTATCTTAAGAATTGAGCAAATCAATCTGATAGCTCACACCCTTTTGTATTCTGTTCCTTTTCTGGTGACTTGAATTGCTAAAATGGAACTAATCTCAGAATTCTTCAAAGAAAGGAGCTGAATATTGGCTCATATGGCGGTATGAAGGGGAGGCCACACTTTATGATTTGATGCAGAGCAAAGAGTTCCCCTACAATGTTGGTACATTCTCTCTATTTCCTTCTTTATAATAAAACTCATTACTTAGATTCAATAACTTATACATCTGAATCCCGTGTTTGAGAACTTTGTATAATCAATTAGCTTAAGTGAAAAGGTTGATCCTTCCTTCTGAGCAACAACTTTCAGTCTTTAATTGGTGATAAATATTAGGTTTTTCTATTGTTGATGTAGTATCACAACTGAACGGTCTAATTCATCTGTACTTCTCATTCTGAAATAGAAAATATGTCATTTTGTTTCTATTCCCAACTGATTTTGTAGATATAGTTGGTTTTGACTTAATTGGTTCTATTAAGTTGCTTCAAGATTAAACCTTGGTTTATTCAAATTACCAGTGCCAGTTTTAGTAATATTACCTAATGTTCAGGTAGAGACAATGATAGTCAAAGAGGTACAGGACTTGCCTAGGGGGCTGGAGAGGGAAAACAGAATCATTCAAACTATCATGAGACAACTTTTATTTGCGCTGGATGGCCTTCACTCAACAGGAATTGTGCATAGGGATATTAAACCACAGAATATTATTTTCTCTGAAGGTAATGACATCGGGATTTCTTCTAACATAAAAGTTAAAGTCAATCTAAGATCAAATTATTCATGTTTTCATTTAAAACTGGAGCAGGATCTCGTACATTCAAGATCATTGATCTTGGAGCAGCAGCAGATTTGCGAGTGGGAATCAATTATATTCCCAAGGAATTTCTTTTGGACCCAAGGTACTTTCTTTCTCACAACGCAACAGCAACTATAAGAGATTATGGTGACAATTTTATTGAAGATAACTAACTATATGACAGGTTGAACCCCCAACTTCTTCACTAGTACTGAAATTAGTACTGAGACTCGTGTGATGCAATCATTTAAGTTTGAATCATGCTTGTCATCGAGTTCATAGTTCTGGGATTTCATTCTTCAGATCTCCAAAAGGAGCTTTCCTTTTCTTAGCACGTTTATGTAGCATTTAGCATGTTTATGTAGCATTTGAATTCCTTTATTTACTTTATGTCGATCACCATGGCACTTCACAAATAGGAAACAGGCATTGCTAACTAAATTTTTGACAATAAGATGGCCCTTCAATTTTACATCATTTTTTATATCCATGATTGTAGTAGAGACACAGCATACATTTTCTTTACTTGGTTTCTTTTTCCTAATTTCTTTCCCGTTTATCATATTGTATTCACAATCCATCCCATCTCAGATATGCAGCGCCAGAGCAATATATCATGAGCACACAAACTCCATCTGCGCCCTCAGCTCCTGTGGCAACTGCACTTTCCCCAGTGCTTTGGCAGGTGCAAATACCAACCTCAATATCTCCTAGTATAATTATCATGAGCCTGGCATTCTCCCTCAACGAAATAATCTTCCTTCTGATGCTTTTGACAAACAGATGAACTTGCCGGATAGATTTGATATTTACAGCACTGGTTTAATCTTCCTGCAAATGGTGAGTGAAAATCACTGAGCAGCTATATGGTTACCGTGTTCAAGCGCTGAATACTTTGTCTGCCATGCATCTGTTCACACTTACAGACATTCTGTAGTGACTTTCATATAAGTAGTTCAAGAATGGACAAAAATTATTAAATCCTTCTGTACATCAACAACAGCAGTGAGGAATCCTTTTCTTTAATGCTTGAGGGTACTATCTACTGATTCATGCCCAGAAACATTTTGTGATAGGAGTACCAGTACTGTAAATAATGGGGAGTTGTGGAGGGGAGGGGGAATGAAATACAGTAAATGCATTCAGGGAAATAAATTTTGCATTTAGGTTAGCATTTTCATTGATTTACCACTCAAATTATCACATCAAGAAATTGTTTGAAATGTTCTGGTTTATAAATTAAGATTTTAGTTGCATTTAAGGTCAAATAAATTGATAAAATGTACCACCAAACATGAGCGATTAGGTCACATGCCATTTTCAATTGATCAAAGTCGAACGAAGTACTTGAAAATTCAAACATTCAGCTAGTCACACACTGGATATGAGAAACTGTCTTTAGGCATTATTAGCTCTTAAAATAGCAACGTGCTTCTTCATGTTGTTACCTGAGTCTAAACAGATTGCTAGTTTTGACTACTTCTTGTGATGGAATTTTTTAGTTGTATTCAACTTTTAACACCTCTTCTTACAGGCTTTTTCAGGACTACGATCTGATAGTGCACTCATACAGTTTAACCGTCAATTAAAACGATGCGATTATGACTTAAATGCATGGAGGAAAAGCATAGAGCCACGTGCCAGCTCTGACCTTCGAAAGGGTTTTGAGCTATTGGATTTAGATGGTGGGATAGGATGGGAGCTTCTAACTTCAATGGTTCGATATAAAGCAGGACAAAGAATAAGTGCAAAGGGAGCTTTAGCTAACCCTTACTTCGATAGGGAAGGACTATTAGTTTTGTCCCTCATGCAGAATCTCAGGCTGCAATTGTTTCGAGCAACACAACAGGATTATGGAGAAGCTGCCGAATGGGTTATTCAGCTAATGGCAAAATCTGGAACAGAGAAGGAGGGTGGCTTCACAGAAGCTCAACTTCAAGATCTGAGAGTCTGTTTTTGAACTATATTAAAAATTATTTTTAACAATATCGTTCACAGAGGAATCTCTGACTGCTTCTGTTCTTTATGTTCAGGAAAGACAAAAGCCTAAAAAGAAGGCAAGCCCTCAAAGGAATGCTCTTGCGTCAGTACTTCGGCTCCAAAGGAAGATTATGAAAACAGTGAACGAGAGCGTGGACGAGCTTAACAGACGAAGGAAGAGCCTATGGTGGAGCCGATGGATCCCCAGAGAGGAATGAAAACTGTACATAGATGCATATATTTTAGTTTTTATGTAAATTTTGTAACTGCAGTATTACATCTGACCACTTTGGTGGAATAGAAAATCATGTGTGAAGATGAACTTAGCTGGAATCTTTGGGGAAACATACCTGGAATCTTTTGACCGCACGTGTAAGCTCCTTCAGTAACGATATACTTATAGAACAGAATCGATAAATGAAATGAAACTGCCATGAAGCATTCTAAAGTCTTCACATTCTTGCGGAAGTAGTTGAATATTCAGACACGCTCTGGGCACGGCATTTTAGAAGTATTTTTCTGCAGAAAAACTGACTCATGATGCTTGCTTTTAAAGAAATGGCAAGTGAACGTGGGTTCTCGATATTGATGATTGCAGAGAAAAAGTAAAGAAACTGCTATTAAGCATCGATATTTTCTCACCAGCTTTCGACAGCTTCAGATCAGACCTGTGCCACTTCTAGTAAAATAAGAAAATTATTGTTTTCGTGGAATTTTGAAAATTATTTTGTGTTAGGAATGGATAGCACTCAGCTCCTAGTAAATTAAGAAAAATAAAATTAAAAGCTGCAAGTAACAAACAGTAAAAGTACTATTAAGCCTCTTAATTTGACACAAAGGCCTTGCAGCAAAAGCAGTAAGTTCTCAAGCTGGCCTTGCTCTTTGCGTAGCTTGAAGACACAAAGGCCTTAGGCCACTGCAAAGAAGATTAGGGCCATGCTCATCCTTGATGAACAGAACTGACTCTCGCAGGAGTCCCACCCAGCAACAGCATGGGTAAAGGAAAAGGACAAAAACTGGGAGGTTCAAGGTTCACAAATTTATTTCCTGATGACATGTTGCCACTGGCACATTGCTCCCGTTCTTTCCTCTAGAAACATCTTCCCTAGAATCACAAGCAGAATCATCTATCAACTTTAAAAGTAGAAGATTCCACATTTGTTTTTCAGGTCTCATGCATGCTGGCTGGATATTTTACATGAGATAAATGTGGTTCACAAATCATTTACCAGAAAATAAGTAAACATCACAACACAACTTCGAGTTAATTAATTAATACACTTAAAATCACTAAAATTATGAGAATTTATCAGCATGCAATATCTTTTAAATTAGTTAATTGAGCTGTTCATATCCATATTATTCGAGAATAAGCGACGATTCTACAACGTTAGCCCTTAACTTGTTCATTCTTCAAGCCATCTATATTTTCTATTTATGATCGCATACGTTTCTCTATCCTTGCGTGGTCATGGGACTGGGTAGCTAAGACTGGACAACGGTAACCTGGCTGGCCTGATCAGTCAGCTAAGCAAGGACACAATCACATGTTAAATATCTGTTCGTGCATAATTGATTCAATAATTAACTCGTAATTACATGGAGGATTTCTCGTAAACTTCCCGTTAAGCATGAAGTTTACGACAGAATTAGAATTGGTCGAAAAAAACACAACTGTTTGATCAAATTGAAGTATTAGTCCATGTTAAGTTATGGCCATTTGAATGATTGGTTGAAGGAATTCAAGGTGAGGAGAAATCAAGCACAGCAGCATGTGGGAAGAAAGTTGCTTCATAAACAAAAAAGCGTATCAAAGTAGAATAATTCGCATGGTGGTCGAGCAAATATTAATTATAAACTATGGTTTCAAAGCTTATTGAACTAAGATAACAAATAATATTTATGTTGAGTCTATCACAGGCATTGTTATTGTAAATCACGAGACCTTCACGTGCAAATCTGACCTTCTTGTTCAGTACAACAAGGCTGTTTTTATGTGTGTACAATACAACAAAACCCAGCATGAAACACCTCAAACAAGACCTGTAACTCTTTGATTATAGTGCAATTAAAATATCAAATTTCACTGTTATTTGTCATCATCGTCTCTAATCTTTAGTTGAATCTGTGGTTTAAATGGTGGTTTTCATCACAAATCCTGGCATAGCATGCCATTGCTGATGTCATAATTACAACCTGTAAAATATTTAAATATTTTTGGTGCCTAATAATGCATGCATCAAGTATAGGGAAAAACAGGTAATGTGTGAACAATGAATATTTTTTAGTCCACAGTCATCAAATGATGCCCATTCCTATTAACTAGCTGGTATTTTTAACTCGATATTTTTTATGCTATGAAGAAATTCAAATCGATAATAGAATGATAACTCAATATATTTAGGTTTATCATGAGCTGAATTTAAGGAATTATAGTTCTAGTAAAATACTAAACTCAATGTAATTTTGCTTAATGATGCGTGGAGCTTAAGAAACCATGGACTTAGCTGAGATTTCTCTGTGAATGATATTGTTAAAAATAATTTTTAATATAGTTTAAAAACAAACTCAATGTATTTTTAACCCATGATAAAATATCAGATCCAAAATATTCAGGTTCAACCATACACTAAACCCAAGAAATCAAGATTGTCAAAAACGCTTTTTTAACACGACATGAAATATACAATATAAACTCATATCGTAAAATCACAAGAAAAATATTTTAACTAATTATATATTGATAATTTCAGTCAAGTAGTAAATAATAATATAACACAATTAAAATAAAAGTGAAATAAACAATACAAATGTCCAAACACCTTAAAATACATAATTCAAATAAAAATTCATACATGGTTTAAATAACTTAAAAATACAAAAAAAAAAAGAATGAACAACTATATTTTATTGATAGAGTTTCAGAACATTTTCTAGAGGACAGGTCTTGAAACACACTACAGACAACTAGTGAGATGATACAACATTCTAAGGTATATCACCAACTTAAAAAATAAATTAATAGAGACTAATACAGTGAACCCGTGACAACGAGAACAAAAACGTATAAAATAACATCAATTTAATCTCATGTTACCTCACCTTCCGCCTTTTTTATGTTAGTAACAAGTCTTATAAATAATGTCCAAATATCCCACCAAGCAAGACATGTATTTCAAGTTCTTTCTGAGTCTTTGTCATCTCTCTTTATAGTTAACAAATGGTTAGTCTAAAACATAGTATTTCTCTCTATATAAGTATTCTTATCTCTTATTTTACTCATTTGATTCCTTACCATCTACCTCCGTCTTCCCATGGTTTCGATCCTTCGATCATGCCTTCCCGACCTAAAATACAGTATAAGGCTTTCCCATACCCAAGATCCTCTAATGCTGGTGTTAGTCTGCTAAGATTGAAAATTTAAGATTTAGGCAACGGGGAAAAAGTAGAATGGGGAGTAGAGACTATGTAGTGGAGTGTCAGGGGACTCGGACAGGGAGACAATAAATTTTTTTAACTTTTGCGGGTTAAAACTCAAAATCGGTCAAACTCGTAAAATCAGTCCGATTTTACTGATGTTAACCGAGTTTGACCAATTTCGAGTTTTAACCCGATTTGACACGTTATATACATGTTGACTCGTAAAATCGTAAGATTTTAAGAGTCAGCTCCCGATTTTAACAACCTTGCAAGAAACCATAAATCAAGCAAAATATTAGACCCAATATACTTGGGATCAACCATGCGCTAAGCCCAAGGAATCATGGGTCTTACAAAATGCCATACCCAATATACTTGGGTTCAGCTATGAGCTAAGCCCAATAAACTATGAGTTTGACAAAAAACCAGATCTAATATACTTGGGTTGGGTTTAGCCATGTGTTGAACTCAAAAAACCATAAATTAACAAAATATCAAACGTCATACTTTAAGGATCAACCATGAGCTGAGCCCAATAAATCATGATTTGAAAAAATGCCAGACTCGATGTACCTGGGTTCAACCATGAGCTGAGCTTGATGAATTATGAGTTTGGCAAAATATTAGACCTAATATACTTGATTTCAGTCTTGAGCGAAGGTTAAAGGAACGTGAGTTTGATAATTTGTTAGACCCAATATATTTAGATTCAACTGTGAGCCTGGTAAGTTTTCAAACCCATCTCACCTAGGTTTCGCTCCCGACCCAATTGACATGTTAGGACCATAGAGTTTTATTTTACGATTATTAACGTGACCTATTTATGTTAGAAATAATTATCTCCCCACACTTGTAGATGTATGAAATGTCTTCCAAAAGACTACCATATTTTCATCTCATCTTGTTAATGATCTGTAAGAAATATTTGTTTCTCATTAATGATCTATAAGATATCTTTATATCTCATTAATATCATCAAGTAAAAACAACTCTTCAGTCCTTCTACTCCACCAAATCAACAAGGTTTAAGGAATATAAATATTCTTTGAACCACTTAAGTAAGAGTTTCACTTTTTCTTACTCTTAAAACATATATATTTTAATTAATCCTTAATTAGAGCATTAATCACTCAAAAACAAGAATAAACATTATTGTTCTTAGATTTTAAAGGTTTTTTTTCATTTATTATTATTTTTATTCTAAAATTATTAATTTTATTATTGGAAGATCTTTAAATCTCATCGATAGAGACTGTTTTGTAGGTACTAAGATATTTACCATTGATTTTGCACTCACTCGCACTCCCTCGACTAAGGAGAAGGAAATATCAACATGAATATTTGATTAACTACTATTTAAATACCTAATAATCTGATTCATGAGATTTTAGAACATTATCACTTATACATATACGTAGGTAGCTTCTTTTGATGATCGAAATGTTAATACTTTGTCTACTTGACACAATTAACAACTGCGGTGTCCAATTAGACTCCGGAATCTCAAGATATTTGTAACATATGTAGTAAACCTATGATCATCCAAAACATAGAAACAACTAAAGTCATCTGTTATATATTCAAGGTAAGCACCACACATAGTATCAAAATATCTTGTCCGGGTTTTAAGAAAAGTGTGTAAGAACCAACAAATTTCTGATCATGAGCTCTTGAATCGATATTGACAGCTTAAAATTGTTCAAATAGAGAGATTGGAGTATGAATATCATTGATTATTTATTAGAATGAGGGTTAATGGAAGTTGGTGTCCCTTTGTGAAATGGGAGGAACACGAGACCAAGCAAGTGGCTGATTGCTTTTTGATCAAGTTTAAGCTACTCCTTAATTTAATCAATCACTCAATTGGGCTATGTGCTCTCACAGTTTTTTTTTTTCCAAGATTGGCAGTGTAAATATATGGTGGAATCTTGGTCATATAACGGTGAGATTTCACTTCTTGACTCACTCTTGTTTTCTTTTCTGGGAATTGGAGATTCTGGAGTTGTCTTTCTTGATTTTAATTCACTGCAAAATGGTATCCTGTGATTTGGACGGCCATTTCACCTCTCTTTCTATACGAGGACTTCTGGTATTTTTTTCGTTCTTAGGCATTCCACCAATGTGACCAGTCTGTCAAATATTTGAGTAGAATTTCAAGTGAGGAGTGGATTCAAATTCCCATCAAATCTCAAGAGTTAAAATGTCGACAGGATCTTATTCTCATGCGGCCTGCTGCAAACTTTACAATCTGACATGATTTCAACAAACCCCCTGATATGTGTGTTCACTATTTGATTCACTGGTGATTCTATGGAGGTAAACTATCACATTAGGTCCCCTGTCTACCAAAAATCTCAATTAAACCGTTGATTTACAGTGCTCATTTGTGAAAGTAACTAACTTGGAAGTGCTTGTCAAATTTTTTGATGGCTTGGGAAGTTCAATCAAATATAATGAGCGCTCCTCCATGCTCTCTGAAATCCCAAGCAGCTGGTTGTGGGCATCTAGTCCCTTGACACTCTTTTTTTTCTGATGAAGCACCGTGTATTGCATGGAAAAAGAAGTGATTATGAATTATAAATATTAAAAACGGAATGCCCACCAAAGAATAATTTTATGGCATCCTCTCATGGGCATGGACGTACAGCCAAACCACGTACATTTAAAGTAAACAAATATCCGTCCCAAATCCAAAATCCTCTAAATTATGCAGCAAATGTCCAGAACTAACGTTTGGATAACACAAATAAAAATTAAATGTGCTAAATTATCCATGGATTGTGACAACACCATTGTATCATATGCGCTCATGCCCCACATGGAAGGATTTATATATTCATAGAGAGTCAAAAGAACTATTAAGATGAGCTCAGTACTATAGTCTTTAAACATGCTGAAAAGGTAATTAATATTGCTTTGATATGTAGGATTCAACTCCCTTCTATTGCCTGTTTAGTTGGATCCAACAAGAACACAAGCAATTTTAAAAAGAGAAGTTAAGAAGTAGAATTTATTGTCAAACTATGATCCCATCATCATCTACAAATTGAGAGGCAGCCAATAAGCTAAGAAATTTGTCACCTTATTGAAGTAATGGCCGACCCACTGTGCTGGTGGGTGATGCCTATTTTCCTACACAGGTAAGGATATGGTATAGATTATAGAGTATGACGGGGCAAGAGAAGAGGAAGGAGATGGGGGCTTGTTTGGATTCTTTTTATCATTTTCCTTGGAGCGTTTGGGTATGGTGCCCAAGTGGGGTTGTGGGGGCTAGTTGGCATTGTCTGGTGGGTTTAGCGACACTGCACGCCCTTTCATGCCCCATCGTTGGCTCTTTACTAGACCAGTCTGAGCCAGGACCACACCCATCTTACTATATAAAGAGCCTCCCCTTCTTGCACTTCCATTTCAAGCCAACTCACACAAACTTGTAGCTCAAAAATCATTTTCCATTCAATTCAACCAGTGACCCCCCCTCCAGAAAAATAATAAAAAAATCACTAAAGATGAAGATGAACAGTGCTCGCATGGGGAGCTCAAAGAGAAGGATTTCAAGCAAAGGGCTAGGAGCTGTCCTTAGAGAACAAAGGGCTAGGCTTTACATAATAAGGAGATGTGTGGTCATGTTAATATGCTGGCATGATTAACACTATGATCTCCTCCTAGCCATAGTTACGATGGGGATAAGTAATCTTCCCCTTTTTTTCTTCTTGGTGGAGTGTAAATAGCTGCGGCAGGGCTGGAAATTATTATGGGAGAGTGTTTTTTTTTCTTAACAAATTTTGTTATGGCTTGGCCTTATGGGGCTTCGATAATCAATGTATACACCGGATAGTATGAATCAAAGCTTCGATATTATCTAACAAATCATTGCAATTGTTGATGCTCTCCCTGTTCCTTTTAGTTTTCTAGCTTTGTATTATTCTTTTTCCTCAGGGTCATAAGGGCGCATGGTGATCAATATTTGAGCGTTGCCTTGTGATTTAGTGGTCTAGCTAACCCTTCACTCCCTACCTCTTCTTCTTTATTTCCCTTTTAATTTGTTTTGGCATGAATGAATGCTTTACTTCAGACATTTATTGCATCTAGGTTTTACTTTCTTTGATTAACCCTGTTCGAAGCCTCTAGCCACTCAATTTGGTTGAGACGTCATTTGACTAGACTGTTCATAGTCAAAGCGATATTACTATCTTCATGTTCAATAGGGGGGAAAAAACCCTTCAATATCTTCTTTTCCTCTGTGTTTGCGCTTCACTCATCTGAATCTCTCGAGGCATGTACAGATTCATGTAAAAAGAGTTGCTATAGGTACATCTAGGTGTTATCTCTGCAGGAGGAGAGGTGGGGAGATCCTCTCTTTTCCTGCCTTAAACATTGTAAGTTTCTATATTTGTTAGAATTAGGCAGCTACTGCTAGGATTGCTGATTTAAGATCAAGATAAAGTTCAGAATGCGGAGGAAGGAAAATTGATGCATCTCGAAGTTGTATTCTTTTGTCCCGAGTCTCTAAATATGCAAATCCCATAACTAGAACTCCATTGCAGTAAAACGAAGAGGGCGTTGAGATTAGAAGGAAATAATATTCAACCGTAAGATACCAATGTGAGATTTTCATTGTTTTACAGCCATGATAGTAATCATCATGGATGTATTCAAACTCATTTATGTGTCAAATCTACTTGGTCCAGTTAAAGAGAATAAATTATTCAAAGTATTTTGAAACTTGTACTGTCAATTTACACTTTTTTTTCTTTGTTTCTTGTTTTTTAGGATGAATTTGAGAGCTAATCTTGCTCGCTACAGAAGCACAAAAAAGTAGCAACTCTTTTTGTAGATTTGGATGACCGGCTAAGGTGAAGGTGGGTTTGGATGGAGGCAGCCGTATAAAGGACCGTGAGGTAGATGTAGGTCCATTAATCATTTGAAGTGAGGATTAGCTGTGATGATATTGCAGAAGCCCCTACTGTTTAATCATCATGTTATCTCCCACCTATCTCTCAGACACGTCCAAAAAGGCGTCAAATTAAGCACAGAAAATGGCTTATCATTGATGCTTTCCAAATCCTCTGTGTCTATCGATGTCGAGGCAGTATTTCATGAGTACATTAGATTTCCTTGATTTTCCTTGAGAAAAAATCCATCCCTTCAGCTGTCCGCTTTGATTAGGAGTTTTGATGGCTAATAGCAACTAATTTTCATATAATTACTCGGTAAATGCATGGTCTGGTCACCAGTCCCTCTCTTGCTAGTTCTTTCAAAAAAGAAGATGAAAACAGTAATTGTACTCTAAGGGGTTTTTTGGATCTTCCTTGAGCCTCTTGTTGCGGTGGCTTTGTGGTCAAAACTCTTTTTGTGGGCCTCGTGAATTATTGGGTTACAACCCATACTCACGTGTGACACGTGTACGGTAAAAGATGAGTGCTGCGTCTAACAGCACCCCCATTTTTGTTTCTTCTACTGTATTGTGCCTGTGGACAAAACAGAAGTAAGTGGCGACCGAGTCAAATGAGGGATTTTGCTCAGCCCCCATACATCCATGCATATTATACTCTGAAGCCATCTGCACACCAAGACTGGAACTTCATTCATCCGAGGATAGCACGTGTCAAGATCGGTTCATACCCTTTTCTTCTTCCTCTTGGACATCTTATGATGATGAATTTGACTGTGACATTCCAGTTTCCAGAATCTAAGCTTTTTATCCTAGGGATTGTAAATTTCTAATGTTGACTGAAAGAAGTGATATATGGGATTGTTTCACGCTTCTCTTTCCGTTTTGGATTCCCTTTTTTTTTAAAATGTGAGAAGATGCGGATTTTATTAGTCTTATTAATATCTTAAATCTGAATAGAGAAGAATTAGATTTTAGAACAAACATGAAATTTAATTTCAAGATAATCTGGCACCTGAGATAAATCTTAGTCATTACCAAACTCTTCATACTTCAATAGTCAAGTATACATATATTTAATGATATTAAAAGCTTGGTTTAAATTTAAAAAATAAAATTATTAAATAAAATCTCGTATTATAAATTTACTGTATAACACTAGTTGCTTGCCTTTTCAGAGTTTTGAATCGAATATTAAATTCATTCCATTAAAAGTATGACAATTTGATTTGAGCCCTAAAATATATGAGTCCAAACCGATATAAATTGATGAATTTTTTTAGATAATTATTTTATTTGATGATTAATGAATAGAATAAAAATAATTGTCAAACATAGCTTGAAACTCAACTCAAACATAAGCCAATATACACATGCGCTACTATTTGATTTTATATTGAATAACAAATTATAACTATAATGAATGTGCAAAATCAGATAAATAAGATTAGAAATTTAAATTTATTACTTGATAGGATATAAATATAAGAAAACTGACCCTTGAATACACATTGTAAACCCTATTCTAAAGCATCAAAAGGTAGTTTTTTTAAATAAAAAAAAGAAAAAGAAAAACTGAGACAAGGATACCACACCGTTCCCCAACATGTTGAAATTGCTTTCCTGTAGTTTGAGCCTAAAACATCCGGGGTTATTAAAAAAAAATACTGCCTCCGAAAAAGAAAATCTTGATACCACGAAAGTCAAAACGACGTTGCATAACAGTGCCTCCACCACTGCACTTAAATCAAGAAATTGAGGACTAATGATCAGAGGTTTAATGCATGCAAATCTGGTTCTGATTTCAATTCCCATCACATAATTCCTAATATTTTTGGTCAATGACAAAGTTAAAATCTTGAAAGCACAAATTAAACTGAGTTTAATAGTTTAGATAATATATCACAAGGCACATCACTACGTACATGAGTGCCATACACGCCATTTAAGCAGTAAAAAAGCAGAAGTAAAAGACCGGATTTAGATTTACTGCAGAAGATGGAGGTGCATAATCCAATTGAATGGAGAAGGCTGCAGACGATAATGGTTTCTGACGTCCACAAAAATGGCAATAAGGTGAGACATATTGTCTGCATACTGTTTGCAGAAGGGAGTTCAAATGTACAACTGTTGCAAGATGATGATGGCAGTAATTTCCAACGCACGTGCCTTCCTTCCTTCCTGGTAAAGGGTGAATCAACTAACATAAATGCATCAACAAACATGTTTTCCGTTGGTTTTCTGTAGTAACTACCAGCTAGTTGTGGGATTTCTTTTTTAAAAAATAGCATACATCTCCAAAAGTTTTGTGAAAATAACATACTTTAAAAAGTTTTTAAAAATTATTACAATTTAAACACA
>Ga0325410_1002243_pt1 | contig 21622 bp, 18 predicted proteins | sample PopdelMetagenome_16_FD_206182 | JGI IMG/M metagenome (GOLD analysis project Ga0325410, IMG submission 206182) | Populus deltoides microbial communities from Bellville, Georgia, United States - Xylem-PdIQD-R3 | ecosystem: Host-associated > Plants > Phyllosphere > Stem > Wood/Secondary xylem...
AAATATTATTATTTTTATTATAATGAATATTGCTAATATAATAATTAATAAATTTTAAAAACATATTATTAGTTATAGGTTTTTTTTTGCTTTTTTTTGTTATTTTTATTTTTAATTAATATTTTTTTGTTTGATTTAGTTCATTAATATTAAAGTTTTTTTCTATTTAGTTATCACACTCTCAGGATACGGATCCCAAGTTTGACGGGTTAACCCAATTGATTCAGAATGTTTTTTTTTAATTAGTTTTTTTTTCAATTTCAACTTTTAATATCGATTTGATTAAGAATTTAACTTTATAATTTATTTTATTTATTTTTTATTAGATTATCGTGATCTTATAAGGGGATTTTACTGTACTCCTCCTCGCAATGCGCCATTAATTGGAATAGTATTTTGCTTTATTTTTTCCTTTTCAATTAATTTTATTTTTTAATATTAATTTTAATTTATTTAGTTGTCACACTTTAATGACACAGATTTGTAGTCAGACTCACATCTAAGGCTCTTGGGTCTAGTGTTGCAACCAGAACCAAGGCTTTTGGGCCTGACATTGTAGTCAGGCCCACTTAAACTTGAATCATGCAAGTTTAATATTATTATTTGTATTATACATACTATTATTTTTATTATAAATACTATTATTTTTATTATAATGAATGTTGCTAATATTATTATTATTATTATTATTATTATTATTGTTATTATCTTTATTATTATTATTATTAAATTTGAAAAAAATATTATTACTATTGAAGAAAAATCATAAATTTGATTTGAATTGATTTAAAATTATAAGAACTTGGGCCAGATAAGTTTTTTTTATTATAAATATTATTATTTTTATTATTATTAGAAGAACCAGATCCCAGAAACTTGGGTCTGGCTGGGGCACCAGACTCAAGTTTATAATCATTAGTGTTATTCTTATTATTATTTCTCTTACGATCTTTACTTTTCATCCTAAATTAAAATTTTTAAACGAGCTTATTAAAGGTAATAATGTGATATTAGGGCATTGACAGTGGTCATGTATGAGTTCTATTTATTTTTGTTTAACTTTGTATGAAATTGAACTTGTTTACACTCATGTAATTGATGGTCAAGTTAGCTTCACCTCATTGCGTGACAACTTATCTCGGCAAGTATTAAGTCTTGCTATCCCTCCCTCTTAACACTTAAAAATAATTTATCTATTTACATTAAAAAAAAGAAATAAAACAAAATAAAATAAGAAAATTAAAAATAATTTAATGTAACGTATAGTATGGATAGAGTTCTTCAATTTCTAATTTTTCTTACAGTTCTAAACTATAAAGAAAAAAACCTAAGCTACTCAAACTCCAAAGTTACAACCCAATGAAGAGAAAAGTGTAGAAAAAACTCTCTCACAGGTTTATTTCATTAATCTTCCCCAGAAATATATATAGCCTAGAAGACTATTTAAATACAAAACAATATCTTAATTATTAGTAAAATCCTAATTAAATTGAAAGCTCTAAATTAAATAGAAAAAAAGATTTCAAATACAATAATGAAAATTAAAAAAATCACGAGTAGTAACTTCTAGATTGAATTTAGTCATATTCCCAAACATGAATGATGTTATCTTCTTATTTTTAAAAGGAACAATGCCTTCAGAATGTTCTAGCGCAATTCTAGCTTAATCAAATGACCGAATCAAAAGTTATGCTTGTTTTTATGAGACTACATGCTAAACTTATACCAAGAAAAGTGTACCTTGTCATAATTTAAATAATAATACCTAATGAAGCTACTTCAATTAATTATAAATACTAATCTTTGCATAAGTTTTCAATTATGTGCTTGTCATTAAATGTTATATATTTTTTGAATACTTCCCATGAGAAAACAAAAGCTTCTTTTGAAGAGTAACCTTACCAAAGTCCTTTCTTTATAAAAAATAATCAAAAGAAGGAAGAGGGCATCACATTGTTCATGAGTCACCAACCATAGGCTACTACTATATGTAGTACATCATTGTGATCATCGGTTTAAAGATTAGACCATGAAGTACATGTATGCTCTCTTTGGAGCCATGACCATGTGTTACCGCTTCCATTATCATATAGAAATATATTTCACACATAATTAAGGAAATTGACATCGAAGTCCTTCTAATTGTTTATCTTCCTTTTTTTTTATAATAATCAAGCGTATTAAATAAAAATTAATAATTTAAAAGATGACCCCTGAAAAGTTGAATGACCATTTACAAGAAAATAAAACAGTTGCATTACAAATGATATAAGAGGAAATAAAAAGAAATATAATAAGAAAAAACAACAAAATTAGTGATGTGTATTTGTTCATATCCAAATATCATTTGCACTGCAAATGAGGTCGTTACTAGTATAGCTAAAATTAGGTTCATTGCACTTTAGCTAAACTGATAGTCTATGCAAGATTGAAGAGATACTGGAATCACAATCCATCTGCAACTTGTTAAAGATTGTTGTTACCCATTTTAGAACCTCATATAAAAAAAAAAGAGAGAACACAAAAAAAAAATGCTAGAAGAAAACCACAAAAATATATTAGTAAGAAGAATATACCGGAACACCCGGGAAATTACTGAAAATTGGTTGATAAAGATCAAAATATATAAGATTGAAAACTTTAATAGTATATTTTCGACTGATTAAGACCTTATTGATAAAGAAAATTTCAATTTTAGATAGGAAATTCAAAATTGGATGTTCAAAGATCAATTGAAATTTATCGAGGGCTTAATCATATGAAAAATTGACTTTTGAAGTCAATTTAGGCTTTAATTGAAAGAAATTAAGTTTGGGGGTCGAATTATAATTTTTAAGAGTTAATTTAATCAAATCAGGAGCTTAATTGCATAAATATTGAAGTTTGATGGGCAAGTTAGGACTTGATTGAAGAAATCCAAAGTTAAGGACTAAACTGAAAAGGACACGTGAATGTAAGGGGTGGAATTAACCAAATCAGGATCCAAATTGAAAAAATTAAAAGCTTGTTAGTCAATTGAGGGTCGAAATACATAAATTCAGAACCAAGGATTAAAATGAAAAAAATGGTCGACTTTGGGGCTGTCGATTGAGTTTGACAAGGGTGACATTGCATGAAATTAAAAGTTTGAAGTCAATTGCGGGCACAATTAAAAGCAATTAGAAGAATAGAGATTCAATTGAAATTTTTCAAATTCCAAATTAAGAACCGTAAACGATGTGTTGTTCAGACTTAATAAAAAAAAGGTGAATGACACGTCGTTCATTAGCTTGCATTTTTTTTTTACAGTTTTGGCTGATCGAGTTGACAACTTGAAATGAATGAATGTGGAGTTATAGACCTCTAAATTGAACAAAGTTGAATCCAAATAAAATGTGTGTACCCCCTCTACCAACTTCAGGTTGTCTCAAGTGACAATAACATCAGAATTACTCCAATAAGGCCTTACAAGTAGGCAATTCAATCAGACCCGACAATGCAACTATCATGTAAAGATTGATTTGGTTTTCATAAGTTTGATCCATTTTGTTCTAGAAGTTTTTAGTTTTTTTGGGTGTTTAATTTGTTTTTTTGCTTTAGTTTTGTTTTTTGGATTATTTTCGAGTCGAACCAGAATTTTTGGTTCTATTTATGGCCGAACCATAAATTTTAGGTCAACTTAGTTGGGTCAACCATAATTTGGTTTGCCATAATTTTTGTTAAGGAGTTTTTGGGTTTATACATGTGTTTGGAAAACACCTCTTGAGCCTATTTTTAGTGGTTTTATTACAGAGAAAAATGGATGGTTTGCTAAACAAAGCCTAATTTTTTTTAAAATATAAAAAAACATCTTTTTCTTGCACATGGCTAAAAACTCCTAAAGTTATTTAAGCATTTTTTTTTAAAAAATTAAAATACTTTTACATGTTTTTTTCTAAAAAAACATATTGCATAAATTTTACAATAAGTTTGTAAAATTTCTAAGGATTTTGGCCTACATTTCAGAAATACAAAAAAAATTATTTTGTTTCTTTTAATATGTGAGATTATGAAATTATATGTAAGACTTATTCCTGCTATTAAATAAAAAGTATATATTTTTTTATATTGGCACTAGAACGATTAAGTTTTAAACCTGATAAGATGATGACCTCTTTACAGAGAAAGACTTTTCTTAAACCCTGGAAGGACCAACGGTTAGAAAACACAATATTACCTTAGTTAAGTTATGTCAGACAAATAAATAATGCGGTTTACCTTAGGTAAGATGTATTAGAGGTGTTAATACCTTTTTTTTTACACATTCAGTTCTCTTACCCAGACTCAGATACCAGTTAGGGTTCCTAGTGATCAAAATATTAAGTGACGACTTCCATTTTTTATTTTTTTTCAACCGATAAAAGACAAGAAGCCTTTTTCTTCTTATTTTTTTTAATGTTTTCAATTTATTTATAAATAAGAGACAAAAAAAAAGAAAAAAAATATTGTCCATTTATTAAACAAATTGTTATCTAAATTTGTGTGAATCATTTTCATTTATTAGATAGGCATTTCTTACAATGATTTTAAGTTCATGTAGACTTTAATTTATCGTGTGTTATTTGTGATATATATTTCAGAACTCATGAAAAATTATAATGATTTTGTAAGATAACATCTCCTATTTCTGACCCAAAAAACTCCTAGATATATTCTCATTAATTATATTTTTATTTAAACAACATTATTTCCAATAATAATAATAAATAAATAAACTATATATATATATATATATATATATATATATATATATATATATATAATTTGATTGTGTGTATAATTTAGCCATATTTTTTTCTTCGTTAATCATGTTTTTTTTTTTTGTTAATAGTCGAAATTCGTTAATCATGTTGTTCCTATCTAGGCATCAAGACCACAAAATCATGAGGAAATTATGATTTCATACACGAATATTGATCATCTACGTATATAAATTTTTGCACTGGTGAAGCAACAACAATGGTGGAAATTTGGAATCCAAGAAGCCGTAATTCACACCACCATACTTCTAGAGGAAATTTAAACATGAAATAATGATCGCTCCTTTTCATCTCTTTCTCACTCTCTCGCATTTACACCTCTCTCCCACCATAAATGCTAGCAAACCCTCTCTATACTCTCTGCAATTACTCCTCTGCTGCCACATCGTCACCACCTGTTCCCTTTCTTCCTTTCTCAGCTTCTTCAAAACCTTATAATTTGTCTCCTCCCTTTCCTCTTCCGTTTCTCTCTCTGTGTGTGCCCTTTTTTCTCCCATCATAGTTTAATCATACAGTCATCTTAAAACCCTTTTCAGAACATAGGGTCTCTCTTCATAAACCAGCCAGTAAACCACTTCTCTAGCCCTAAAAACTGGTTTTCTAGAGACCCAAAACCTCTTCCATCACAAATCTAATCCTTGTTTCCATGGAACTTCACAGGCTTCTATATTTTGGTAAGTTGCACACCTTGTCTATAAAACCTTTCATTTCTCTTCACAATAAGATTCTCTCATTTTCAGTTTTATATCATGTCCTAATCTTTTTCCTAAACATAAAAATGGTGTTTTTTTTTTTTTTTTTTTTGCAGGAATTGAAAATGTCAAGTGGGATGGATTGACCTAGATCTTAGTGGGCGTTATACTCTTGGTAATGGTGTGTTGAAATTTATTTGTCAAAGCTTCAGAAAGGGGTCCATTTAGTGTCAACTCTTCATGCTCATTTGTTTTTTTTTTTTTATATATAATTCTAATCTTTTGGAACGTAAAACTAGAAAGGACTTGAGACTTTACTTTGATGTTATGACCCAAACACCCTACAGTCAATCCTCCTCTCTTACTACTTTTCTTTGATGTTATGACCCAAACACCCTACAGTCAATCCTCCTCTCTTACTACCTATAATAATCTTTATTACTTGTAATGATCTTTTTTTTTTTTTTGCTTTTGCTCAAACAGCTTGAGAGAATCTACTTCGCAAACCAACCCCACACACAGCCAACGTAAGCAGCAAAATCAATCATGTCATACCCTCGAGATAGAAAGAGAGAAAGATAAGGATGCTGCTTAGGGTTTGTTGGTGAGAGTAAGATATGCCTTCTACAATGGAGTTTAAAGGAGAAAAAGGTTGTCAGATTTCAATCATCCTCTAAGGTTAGTCAATCAGGTAAGGTCCCTCTCTCTTTGGTTGAGGTTCTTAAAAAGTGTTTTTATTCACTAAATATGCTTAAACAAAGTAATTAAAACGTTTCCAAGCAACATCCTTCTTGGAATGAACGCATAACGCTTTCTTTTTCTTTTTTTTTTGAGTAGAAAGAGAGAGAGAGAGAGAGAGAGAGAGAGAGAGAGAGAGGGAGAGGGAGATAAAAGGTGTTACCTTGCTTATCTGGTGATTAGCCATCTCTTGTAACTACAGCTACGACAGTGTGGAATACCCTTCACCTTGCCCTACAAATTTCAAACAACATTTATTATGTTGGGAATTTAACTTGGTTTTGCTTTTTTTCCTCTTTGTACTCTTTTTTATAATTCATCAATGTTTCCTATCAATAAATCTTTCCATATAGATGTTAATTTCTTATCTACAAACATCTCATATATAGCCTTTAATACTTTTCTTTACTTGTACACATGATTTACTCACCCCTTTAGCATGTTTACATGGCATTCCTTAGGATTATTCTTCTTTTTTTATTTGCTTATTTATGATATTTTTTCTTGCAGATTGGAAGGACAGCTTAGCTTAAAATTTAAGGGATTTATACAAATGTTCCAAGCAAATATGTTTGAGGGCCATCACATGTTTGATATGGCTCTCAAAAGCTCTGAAAATGACTCGAGCATGCTCAAAGATGATGACTATGAGACCAAATCGGGCACCGAAACTATGGAAGCTCAGTCCGGTGATGACCAAGATCCGAGTGAACAACACCCCAAAAAAAAGCGTTATCATCGCCATACACAGCGTCAAATCCAGGACATGGAAGCGTAAGCAGTCTTCGTCTTAACTTCGATCGACTGTGCATTGATGGATAGATAGACCGTGCTTTATTTATTTATTGTAGTTTTAAATTTTTGGTGATTTATTTATGAGCTTTGTTTGCTTAGTTTCTTCAAGGAATGCCCTCATCCTGACGACAAGCAACGGAAGGAGCTCAGCCGTGAGCTAGGTTTAGAGCCATTGCAAGTCAAATTTTGGTTCCAAAACAAGCGCACTCAAATGAAGGTAACTCATCTGCTACATTTCAGGCACCCTCTACACTCTCTCCAATCTCATAGATATTGTAATAAGGAAAGCATATAACTTCCCATATTTATTAATGTTACAAATATTTTATTTTTCCTTTCAAAAAAAGATTTTTCCCTTACATAGCACGAGAAATCCTAAGATACTTGAGTCGAAATACTTACGACATATGATATATAAAGATAAACACAAGAAGGAAAGATATTCATATTCATATACGACATATAAGTATTGATAGTTAGCATAGAGATATATTTCTAATTACAAATAATTAAAGCTCAAATGTAAGAAAAAATATTTGATCAAATTAATAAACTCTATTTTTTTTGTTTGCAAAGTTTTTTTAGTTTAAGAATAAAGAGCGGCTTATATTGCTAATCTTTCTTTCCACTGTGTAGGCTCAACATGAACGCAGTGAGAATTCAATTCTTAAGGCTGAGAATGAAAGACTTCGTGCGGAGAACAATAGGTACAAGGAAGCCCTACGTAATGCTTCATGCCCTAACTGTGGTGGTCCAGCTGCTCTTGGTGAGATGTCTTTTGATGAGCAGCATTTGAGGATTGAGAATGTTCGTCTAAGAGAAGAGGTTACAAAAACTACACCTTCTGTTACTCTTATCAATTCAAATTTTGTAATCCTTCAACTTGTTTTTAATATATAAAACTCCTGTGTGGTTACAGATTGACAGGATTTCTGGAATTGCTGCCAAGTATGTTGGCAAGCCTTTGTCTTCTCTTTCCAACCTTTCTCCTCATTTACCGTCCCGGTCTCTTGATCTCGGAGTTAACAATTTTGGGGCACAGTCGGGTTTCGTAGGGGAGATGTTTGGAGCTACTGATCTTCTTAGATCAGTCACTGGACCTACTGAGGCAGACAAATCAATGATAGTTGAAATCGCGGTTGCAGCAATGGAGGAACTAATGAGAATAGCTCAGGCTGGAGAACCCTTGTGGATTCAAGGAGAGAACAATACTGAGATGCTCAATGAAGAGGAATATTTGAGAACTTTCACTAGGGGAATTGGACCAAAACCTTTAGGAATGAGATCTGAAGCTTCAAGGGAATCCTCAGTTGTTATCATGAATCATGTTAATCTTGTTGAGATTCTTATGGACGCGGTAGGTTTTTCTACTTTTTAAGTTTGCCTAGATCTGTATCTATTTATGATATTTTCGGTTGATTCGTTGGGACTTGGCTACAGAATTAGGATGGATTATATCTCTATATATTCTCTATATCTCCATTCAATGATTTAACGATTTCTGAGACTTAGAAGTCGGAATTTTTTTAAGTTCCAAATAACTATAATGTTGATCAAAATTTTTGTTTCAGAATCAATGGTCAACTATTTTCTGTGGTATTGTATCAAGAGCAATGACCCTGGAAGTCCTATCAACAGGAGTGGCAGGGAACTATAATGGAGCATTACAAGTGGTATAAACAAATTTTCAGTTTCTTTAATCTATTATTATGGATCTAATGACTTTTTTGTGAAGGAAATAGTACCAACACCAAGATGATCAGCATTTGCATTTAGTTCATTGACTTCTCAACATACCTATCATTGCTTTTCACAGATGACAGCTGAGTTTCAAGTACCTTCCCCAATTGTTCCTACACGAGAAAATTACTATGTGAGGTACTGCAAACAGCATACCGATGGGACTTGGGCAGTGGTAGATGTTTCCTTGGACAGTTTACGCCCTAGTCTGCTTTCGAAATGTAGAAGAAGGCCATCAGGTTGCTTGATCCAAGAATTGCCAAATGGTTATTCAAAGGTAGTAACTCTTACTTGAATATGAACACTCTCAAGGCCTCACTTTCATTACCAAATAGGGAGACCTTCAAAACGTTTTGTTAAAATCATCATATAACCCTGGAATCATGATTCTGCAGGTCGTCTGGGTTGAACACATTGAAGTGGATGATAGATCTGTTCAAAATATATACAGACCACTAGTCAACTCTGGTCTTGCTTTTGGAGCAAAACGTTGGGTGGGAACACTAGATCGACAATGCGAACGTCTTGCAAGCTCGATGGCCATTAACATTCCAACTGGAGATCTCTGTGGTAATGGATTTTGATTTTTTTTTCTTTAGTTTCTTAGAGCTTAAAAAGTTTAGTCATTTGGATTTCTTCCAGATGACATAATATCTTGATCAATCTTTGTTCTTCTGGATAGTGATAACAACCGCTGAAGGGAGGAAAAGTATGCTGAAGCTGGCCGAGAGAATGGTGATGAGTTTTTGCACTGGAGTTGGTGCTTCTACTGCACATGCATGGACGACATTGTCCGCAACTGGTTCTGATGATGTGAGAGTAATGACCAGAAAGAGTATGGATGATCCAGGCAGGCCTCCTGGTATTGTGCTTAGTGCTGCCACTTCCTTCTGGATTCCAGTTCAATCCAAGAGGATGTTTGATTTCCTTAGGGATGAGAATCATCGAAGTGAGGTACATGACATCATGTAGCTTTCAAGCCTAATTTCTTGAAAGAATTCAAGGTTTTAAGCTCTTCAAATATGTAAACCTTTTATCTTTGCATACAGTGGGATATCCTTTCGAACGGCGGCGAAGTTCAAGAAATGGCTCATATAGCTAATGGACGTGATCCTGGAAATTGCGTCTCTCTACTCCGTGTCAATGTAAGTTTCCGAAACATGATTTTGTGTGCGTGCTAGCAAGCCTTTCCTGTTCACGTATCTTATTTCAGAATCATATCAATTGCTGAAATCAACCATATAAATTGCAGAGCGCAAATTCAAGCCAGAGCAACATGCTGATATTGCAAGAGAGCTGCACTGATTCTACAGGCTCATATGTGATTTATGCACCAGTGGACATTTCGGCCATGAACATAGTCCTAAGCGGTGGAGACCCAGATTATGTTGCCCTGCTTCCATCAGGTTTTGCTATACTCCCCGATGGACCAGGATATGGCTCTGCAGGAATTCTTGATGTTGGGTCCGGTGGCTCTCTGCTGACTGTTGCATTTCAGATATTAGTTGATTCAGTCCCAACAGCAAAACTTTCGCTCGGATCAGTAGCAACTGTAAACAGTCTAATTAAGTGCACAGTTGAAAGGATTAAGGCTGCAGTAATGTGTGACAATGCCTGATTGAAAAGCCTCACATAATGTTAGGAACTTCTGGTTACTATATTTTTGCGAAATTATTTCATAACAAGTAGCAAAAATTACAGAAGAAACTAACATTTTTGTGCTCAGTCATGATTGTTGTTGCAGTTAGGAAGAGGAGAGGAAGCAAGACAAATGAAGTATGCTTTCAACCATATTTAAGTCAAGAACGCACCTAAGATGATCCTTTGCTTGGTGGTGTTTGTTAACGCAGAGTAGCTAGCTATTAGTAAAAGGGCATTTCACCACCCTGCAAGGGTTGTAGGTTCGGGTATTGACTTTGCCTGACAAAGATGAAAGTGAAGTCAGAACTTGTTACAAATGTTACAAAATTTCGCTTTCATCTTTTGCTTTATCTTTTAGAGTTGACTAGGGTTGGTGTTCCTGTAGGTGTGAGTGACTTTGTATTTGTCCCCTTTTGCGCATCTGTTATTAAGGAGCTTGCCTACTCATCTAACAGACGTTAGTTTCATTTTGTGTTGAACTTTTCAGTAGCTTCTTATTGAATAGTTGTTCCTTTCTGTTTGAGACTGCTACTTATCGATCACTGTCTGAAAAATGACAGCCTCAGTTTTGATAATTAGAATCTGTCCCCTTCGTTCCTTCTTTCTCATTATCAAGGAGGAAAAATCGAAGGCATCAATGATTGAATTGGGTGGCTTCTAACTAGTTCAAGCTCAAGTTCAATCTCAAACTCTAGAAAAAAAAAGAAGGGTATGCATCAACTATGAGTTCTTAACATAAGAGATAAAAGCAGCCAAAGGAACTTTTCATTAGCCCTTAATTTGACATTAATATATGATGGGAGCTAGGCACTAACAATTGTATTGGAAGAACCTCTTGGGAACTTAAGCAATACAATATTGCCAACTCGAGGAGAATTCTCAATTCAAAGCTTAAATGGTGTGGTAAGATCCTAATTAAGAACGGTTTTATACGAACTCTCTAATCCCTTTATATTCCTCGAGAAATCAATAAAAAGGGATATTGAAGATACAAAATAAAAGGGTTACCTACTAAATTTAATTCTCTTCCAAACAGCATCCCAGAGACACCATTGATGAAGAACACTGTTTGCAGACATGAGAATAAACATTTTGATGATTTCATATCTTTTTGAGTCCTGTAGATTTGCCTGGCCCTAAAAAAAAAATCAAAATCAAAGAGAACATGAGTGGCACCACAATATTGAATTGCCAAAAACAATAATTGCATCAGCTACAGTACTTTTATTGAAACTATATTGTTGTAGATTTCAGAGACCAATAATTTTGTCGAGAAACACGGTCCAGCTAAAGAATTTTATGAGCATTGTCGGGGAGATAGAAGAAATTTGAAAGACAGCACGTAGCTCACTAAATATCAATTAGTAAGTGATAAGATTGATGCAATCTTTTTGCGGGATGCAGGAACAAGGTATAGCTAAAGAATTTTATTAACATTGTCAGGAAGATACAAGAAGTATGAAAGACAACATGTAGATCACTAAATATCAATTATTAAATATCGGAGGATAATATAAATTATATTTTAAAATCTTATTTAACAGTTTAAGTTTTTAAGTTGAATTAATTTTTGATATGATATTAATATCTTGTATTATGGAATGTGTTGTAGAATAAAAAACATTGTGTTATTGATTTATTATTGATGTATTGACTTATCGTGTGTAGCATGCTACACTATAACACATATATTGTCATAATCATATGAATAGCAGAGGTGTATGCCTGATTTTGTAAGCCATTTAATTATCACAAATCTTGTTTCAACTATAACCAATAGGTATGAATTTGAATCTCACTATCCTTATTTATTTAATAAAAAATAAATGGGCTTTCACTTGAGGGGTGTGTTAGAAAATAATATAAATTATATTTTGAGATCTTATCTAATAATTTTTAGATTTACAAGTTATAGAATTAATTAAATTTATAGGGAAATTAAGTTACCTAGCTAGGTTTGGTCAGCTTTTATAGAGTGGGGTGAGCTTGAGTGATTAAGACATAGATTTGTTCATGAGTTGGAGATGTGATTTGGTTTTTTTCAAGTTTAAACAAGAGGGACTTGAATTTTAAGTTCCAAATCAAAAGATCACGTTCTTGATTCATAAATAGAAACACATCAAGTTTTCCAGCAAACATAATTAATTTTGGTTGAGTAATGTTAGTGATGAGTTTATGGCAGTTCTGCTATCATTTGTTAAGCTTGATGCAGCTTGAATGCCATTTGCTGAATTTAGAGTAACATAATTTGATGAAATTAAACAAAAAAAAAAGATTTTATTACATCATTAAATGTTACAAACAAATTGTACAAACACATTAATTAATTCGCAGACAATCGATATAAATATTTATAAAACGTTCACACTCAACAGCATTTAGTGACCCGTAGGAGCTCTTTGTGACTCTCTACACCATTTATTTTCTCTGCCAAAACATACATCAAATTTCCACATCAATGTCATCTGGAAATAATGCAAATGGTTGTCTTGAAAAGTTTTTCACACGAAGACAAACTTGTAACCATGCATGGTAGGAAAAATTGCCATGCAAAACAGCGTGATTTTGATTTTTAATTAAGAATTATTTGAATTGTTTTTAAATTTATCAAGTTCATCAAACCAATTCTAAATTATAGTATAGCACGAATAAATAAATCTCATAGTCTTGCAATCACAGGTTTTATCTTGAGTTAATGCCATCTAATTTATTGGATGTGATAATAATTATTTAATAACAACAACGACAACGTTAATGAATATATACATTAATTTATTGAACTTAATATTCATTGTTTCTTTCTGGTCAGCAAACATGCATGCATTCCCACCTACTAATTAAGCTAATTACACCCACCATGGCTCGTCTGTCGTGATGAGGACATGACTACCATGAACGACAAACCAATCACTTGCTAATGCCCCCTCCTACTTTATCATTTAATCGTGTAAAAATTAATATGATATAATCTATTCAGAGAAATGGAAATAAGATATTAAAATCATGTCAGTTTAAATATGATACATTAACTAGTATAATATGATTTAATTTATATCAGATAAAATACAGAGTGATATAGAGTATTATTCCTTCATTTCCAACTTCTAATTACTAACCTAGTTGCCTCCATGTTTTTCCACGAATTCTTATCAACAGCTAAGAAAAAAAAAAAGACCTAGCCACTACACAAAGAAAACCCAAAAAGCATAAACCATTTCTTATGCCAAATTCTACAGAGATTGTTGAATCATGAGTCGTTGCCTCCCTTCATCTTGCGGCAAAAGTGGATCGAGTGGCTACTTGAGCATGAGATCCAAATTTGTTCACAACAAAGCAATTCAATATATACCACAAAATCGAATGCAAAAACAGACAAGTTCTCCGACAAATGCATGAATATTGTACATACGCTAATAAAAGGAAAGCACTGCTGGTTAAAGGCGAAATTATTGTGCTCATGATATCATTCATTGTTCTATATGCAAAGGGGAAAACTGAAAAGGACGAGAAGGCGGGCATGATTTTGTGCTCATTATATATATCATTGTTCTATAGGCAGTGGCCAGCCAGCCATGGTTGATTTTTCCTGGAAGAGAAATTGTTGATTATTTTTTTTAACCAACCCATTTGCATTCGTTTTCATTTGGGGCAATCTAAGTTTTATTACAATTAATAAATAGAAAAGGCATGCGAGAATAATTATTTTAGCCTCTTCTTTTGTATTTTATTAAAAATATTATCGACAAGGTCTTGAATATCTATTACATATTTTTCTAAGCATATTTTATTTGTGTCCAATTAATACACCAAACACTATGATGACCTGCAAAAATAGCCATGACACAAGAAAAAGACCTTAAATATATCTAATATTATTTAGAAAAAGATAAAAAAATAAAAATAAAAATAAAAAAAATCCAACCATAGAAAAAATTGAAGTTGATAAGCATAGTCCAGAGGTGATCTCAAAAGATCCATCCCAAACTAGGGAATACAGCATAATATCAGCTATCAAGCAAATTCCTTGTGGCATCATTTCAGAAAAACCATGCAGAAAGGATATTTTAAGATAGTAGCATTAGTACTCTACTTCAAATAGAAATGATGTAATTCAACAAATACAGATAATCAACACCAGGAAAAGGCAAAGAGTGCTTTTGCTGCCACCAACGCATCAATTTGGGAGGAACTAAGCTTATTATGCGACGTTCCAGCCTTCAAGAGAATAAACTGAATGCGACTAACTGGAGATGTTTGCAGTCCCTGCAGAAAATCAAAACAATCTGCAAAGAGTAGACAACCCAGCAGTATAATAATTACAGTAGATTCTACTGGGTGTCCTCGGAATTAAAGGCTACCATTCGTCCATTCCACATCACATTCTTTTCAGCATTATAAGCACCCAGCAGCAAATCTAATAAAAACATTTCTTTTTAGCATATTAAAAAGATGGTTCTAAATATCTTTCTGGGTGATAGAAAGACATAATTTTTTTTATCTTTTTTTAAAGATATTATGCATGGTACAAGCCCAAGTAATATTTACATGATTTGGGCAAAGAGCCAATGCATTGCAAGCTCCAACACAACTATAAAAACAAGTAAGCGCATACCACTAACATGATGAAACTCAAAGTTACATGAGACTTGGAAGCCGATCTAATAAAGGTTAACTCCGCATTCGTTTTCTTTGATTACCCTCTTCAGAATTTCCCTGCAGATGATAAATCAGAAATAAATTTCAGGTAGTTGGAAAATCAAAAGAAACTGAAGAGCAAGGAAGCGAAGGAACATGGATAATATATTTAGTCAACTGAACTTTCAACCATGCTTTCATAAGTTTTTAACAGAACACACACACACACACACACACACACACACACAGATATATATATATATATATATATCACATGTTTGCAAGAGAACAGAAAAGATAAAAAAAGGAGGTAGTTTAATACAAAACCAACATTCCACCAAAGTCACTTGTATAGCCATGATTCAATTTGGGTGCAAGCTCAAGACATTAATTTTTCCAACAAAATGTATACATCCACATCTTGGATGAAGGTGGCATGAGTGTGCAACTTATTTAAGTTTTTGGTGTTTCAATTAGCACTTTTATTGAAAAATACACCAATAGATAACAACACTTCAAGTAGAAACATAAAAGATAAATTATGCTCTGACCAAAAGAAGCTAAAAGCAGGAGATAGAAATAGAAATGCATACCCCTTCATCATGTCCAAAATCTTCAGGGGGAACCACACTAGAATCAGATCTGCATTTAGCATGTACTATAGGACCTAACTGAGACCTATCCATGCCTGCTGTTGATCCATTAGATGAATTCAGGTAGACAGCTCCTCTATACATCCATTCCTCAGTTTCATCACTGTAGAAATCATCAAAAGGCTCTCCACATAATGCACATGTACTCTGCTCTTCGTCAGCAGGAACAGCCATTTCATCATCATCCTTCTTCTCCACAGTGGTCTCAGTGGGCAAAAAACCAGGAGCTGCATCAGTTCCCAATGCCTCTGCACCACTGAGCCACATACTTGCACTTACAAACCAGTTGCGAGAAGATTTTTGCTTCCGGTTCTTAGACATCCGGTTTTTAGTAACATGCCAATCCATGTGAGTACTGTGCTCTTCTTGACACTTGAACCGAAGGCCACATGTTGTGCATTGTCTTGGCAGATCACCATACAATGCACTGATTGCAGATTCATAGCGCAGCTTGAGAAGGTCAGCATTGAACTCAAGTCCCACAGAGTCCTACATATTGGGCCAAAAGGTTATTTTCAGGCTAATATTGCTTTCTTTGAAAGAAAGAATGGAGAGGCTATTCAAACAAGTACCTGCACAGGAGTTTGTTTTGTCAATGAGATCAAACCTTGTGCCATGAGAGAGTTAAACAAACCCGAAAATGCACTGCCAGATGGTTGGCCGGGGACACCTGAACTAGCATTCTGAGGGAAAGGCATCGTTTGGGGAGGAGGACCAGGTGGCAAAGGTGGCCGAACCCCCACCTGTGAATGCAACATATTTGGAATATTGTTGACTGGTAAAGGCAGTTGTACAGCAGGTAATGCATTTGAAGGAACCATACTAATGGCAGTGCTATGCCCTTGAGTGTTGTATCCATGATTCAGTGGTGGTGCCAGGGGACGAGGTGGCATTGAAGTTACCCCGGATGGATGAAAATTCTCTCGGGCTTCATGAGATGGAAGTTGTTGTGGCTGAAAAGGATTTACATGTGCCTGGTTTTGCTGATTCAAAGCAGCATGCTGATTAGACATTGGTGTTGGCTTCATCGAGTTGTAATCTTTGTTCTCAAAACTATTAAATGGTTGTTCAGGCATAACTGAACCCTTTTGTAAAACCTGATTTATGACCGTGCTGCTGGCATTTATTGGATCGAACTGACTTCTACTCTGCTCTGGGGGAGGAAAAATACGATGCATAGGAGGTGGCAGAGACTTTCGTGCATTTACTGGAGGCCAGACCCCTGATGATGGTGGCGCAGCACTTGACCAGGTCCCTGAACTAGTAGAGTCAATATTAGAGCCCCATCTTGACGCAATGGCAGGAGGCCTATTAAGCTGTGCATCAATATCTGGAAGTTTTTCAGCAAGTGGAGAGTAATTCTCACCACCCAAAGAAGACACACCACTTCCAGATAAGGGCATCTGGAAATCCCGTCCTCTTCCTTTAGAATTCAGGAGATGTGCTGACTGATGGATGTGAGGTGGAAAATTCCAAGCTTCTTGATGATGACGGGAACCCAAGATCTGATTTCTCTCAGTTCGGAATCCAGGAATCTTGCTTGTTGATCCACGGCCAGACTGCAGGAAGCACATCAATTTCTTTTGGACATGAGATCAAAGTTTGAAGTTGACTTTCTTTCCCAAGATACGCAAAAACATAATTGAAAACAGAAAGAAAAAAATGTACAGCTTGTTTCCTGGTTAATGAACAACACAGTCAACTGTTTCTTAAAACAAATAACAAGGGGAAAAGATAAAACACATGAAGATAACTTAATTGGGTATCTTCTTAATGAGTTAACTGACAATACAAATAATAAATTGAAATGCAAATCATCACCACATAATAATTTGAACTATGACACAGAATGCAGCAGTAAGCTCTAAAAGGTGCCAAATTGCAAGAGAATTGCCAGATCTGTAAAGAGGACGGAAAAAAACTCATTTTCAAATAAAGTCTAGTCAAATCCATTAAAAATATTAACCACCTTATTATAGAAAAGAAATCAAAATACGTAAATGGAATCAAACAAGAGCCTAGCTTTTGGACAGTATATGAACAAGTAAATAAACTTAAACAGCAACACATAAGGAAACAAGTTGAGACAGCGTACACCCAGAATCGAGACTGCTTCTTCAGCAATATTAGAGGAGCCATCCACAAATGTCATTGGAGCCAGACTAGATCGATTACTCCTGATATCAGATTCCGCATGGATAGCACTTAGCCTTCCAAAGGCAGGCCTTGGAACAACACTTCCAAAAGGTGGAATAGATGATGGCAAGAAATCATTACTCCTACCACGCTCTGACAAAGTAGGGCTCATATCTTCCCAATCAAATTCCTCCTCTTCAGTATTCTGCCATGATCTTGAAGCTACCTTATTGTGCACGCCATTTACGGCTAACTGTTCAATATGCAGAAGTTTACTACTTGTACTTCTTTTCCCCCTATCATCCCCATATGCATCTATTAAAGCTCTGGGTCCTTGATGTTCAAGTCCATTGCTAAGCCTATATCTAGCAGAAGGTTCAAATCGGTCATGGTTATCATCAGAATAGTTGTTTCTTCTTAATTCAGTTGCCTCCTCATCTCTGACAATGGCTCTGCTGTGTCCATAATCAAATAGAGGATGAGATGGGGACAGCGCCTCAACAAACCTTCGAGGAGAATTCCCTACTGCAAAGTCATCAATTTCTGAAGATAAAGGCCTCTCGGCTCCAGTTGTTGAAGGTGACAAGCGTCTTGCAAGCCTGGAAGTTGAAGATGGTTGCAGCTTATTAGATCCAAGAGTGAGAGATGTACGGCCCACTCCAACCTGTGAAGATATGGCCTCTGCTTGATCACTTTCATATTCATCATATCCAACAGCAGGTATTTTACCATATATTTTCAGATTTGAAGAAGTTCCCTTAGTGTGCTGAACATTCTGCAAAGATTGAATTACATTTTTAGCCTTGTATGTTTGTATTGACCACCCTGTCTGCATGCAAACAGATGCACATTGCATTACACAGTACACAACAGAGAATCAACAACAAAATATGACATAATCTCAAAATGTAGCTTGTGTGGTCATTTATTAAACTTACGATCAAATTATTTATTTTGTACATAGTAAACACTAGAGAACCAGCGCAGTACATTAGGAAGAATTTAGCCCAGAAGAAATCCCACAAAGTTGCAAAACAACTAAGAGGCTTTCCATTTGGGTGTTATAATAGTTGAGAGCCATGAGAATGTTAGGTTAAAGGGAGATGCAACATATAAACAAGCTCCAAAGAGCTATTTTGCATAACTTTTACTTTGCTTAAGACTCATCTTGATCTCCACAGTCTACTACTGCAATGTTTAGCATCAAGAGGCCATCTTTATCCACTGATACTTCAGCCTTGAAACATCAAAATGATGACAATTTAACATGGTATATGTATACTCCACTATGAATTCATTTTACTTAAAAATTAAATTCTAAAGTTTAAACAGGCCATTAGAAAGACCATATCACTGAACCTGTTTTTTAACCACAAAATCCCAGGTGAACATTCTAAAACAAGAAGTACATGGTTTCATCAGCAGGACTATAAAATAATAGCTGCAGGCACCAGAGAGAGGCAGAGATTTCATTGGAAACCTTACATTATCTGCAGTTGAATGATCCAGCTGACGCAAGTATTTTGGGTTCACATGTATGCCATGAGGTGGTCTGGGTGATTCAGAAGCTCTAAAGGAAGTCAAGCTTGATGACTGATCATTAACTTGCGGAGAAAAATGAAGTTGAGTCTCAATCTTGTGAAGTACAGAAGATGGAAACACTGAGGACCATGTGCCAAAAAGGTGGCGCATTGAAGGATATAAGCTAGGGTCAACTTGTCTGTATGCCTCACAAAAAACCTGGTGAGGTGAAAAGGTGACAAATATCACAATCATGCAGGATAAGCAATATACAGCATGGAAGATGGCAAGAGAAGAGAGCACAATACTCTGATTAACTCACCTCAGGCAAACGGGACGAGAAGTGCCTAATGTATTCACGGCCAATATTCTTGACAATGCTATCTAGAAGATATAATGAAGGCAGCTTTTGATCTACGGGGGCCTGCAAAAGATTAAAAGTAAACAGAAACGACCTCTCCTTATAAAAGAAAAGGCATAGATATATAAACTCAATTTTCTTTAAGATAGGGAAAAATGATAAGACAGGGAGAAAAGTTCAAAATTTTAAATTGGAGAACACAATGAGGATGAATAATGGTCTCAAAATTCTCTTAACTTCAAAAAATTTGAAAGTCAATCCTGTCTTCAGTTTCTCAAAGTTATGTAATATATCTTTCCTAACTTCAACACTCAAAATATCTTTCCTTAACCCAAATTTATCCAAGGAACTAGACAAGTAACCAATCAAAAAAACGAATTCATGACAGTGAGAAATCAAAAGGTTCAAAAACCTAATGAATACAACCAAAATTAATTGCAGAAAAAAAAAGTTTTATTAAAAGTAATTTCCTAAAATCCACAGACACACAAAAAGAAGAAGATTTGAAGCAACACCATCAACCAAGCAGCTGGAATCTGAACACTGTAAAATTTCAAATTGTTTTTTCCTTTCCACTGATTCTACTTGAACATACAGACAAAAGCAATAACAAGTAGGGGAAAAAACTAAGACTTTCAATTTTGCAGCCCAACAAAGCCGAAAAGTTATGTCTCAACTAAATTTTATTCTAACTTCTTAATTCTCTCACATTTTCCCAACCAATACAAACATTCAAAAACTCTCAACACACACACACAACCTCTGCAAACCACAAAATACAACAAATTCCCCTCTCCTACGCCTTCAACTAAACCCGCCATCAATAACATCAAAGAAACCAATTTAAAACAACAAACACCAATACCAACTATATCAACAATACTTTTATTAATAACTAAACCCTAAAACTCACCATTTCTCCCACATTTTACCAACGCCATAACTTATAAATTCATCAATACTAGCAATATTCTCATCCCAATAACTAAACCCTAAAATCCAAAATTAAGCAATACCACCTCACCGATTCTGAGACTACAAGAATATACTAAAATTATCATTATCTCTAGCATTACTCAATGTCAAGAACAAAACCCTAAAAAATCCCACACATTTTTAAAAAAAAAGCGAGAAATAAAAAACAGACCTCAACAATGCGGGCACAGAGAACATCAGCAATACCCTCACCATGGTCCCGCTGTTCTCCAGCAATAATAGTCAAATCTGTAATTATAGGTTTTGAATTAAACGTCAATTCATTCAAAACCGTCTCATAAATCTCCACCACATCCTCCATACGCAAACTCGCCCCGTCACCACCACCATCGTCCTCCACCGCTGATCCTTGTCGTTGCTTCAATAAAGACCGGAACTTGTCAAGAACTGACGATGCTGATGGTTTCTGTGGCAGCAGTTCATTTGGCATGGTGGTGGTAACGGCTGCCGCAGCAGCCGCCTTGGTGGCGGCTTTAGGGTTTAGGAGTTTTGCGGGTTGCATTTGTTTCCATTAAGAGAGAGATTTGAAAAGGAATGTGTAGAATTTGGGTTTATGAATTGGGGATTTTAAGGGGTTATAGCATTAAATTTTTATTTTCTAGAGAGAGAGAGAGAGTGTGAAACAGTGAATAGAGGAAACAAATTAGTGTGATTCTTTATTTTTTTTTATGGCTAGTATCTTTTTTTTTTCTTATCATGGAGTTAGTTTTAATATAGTCCCTATACTTTATTAATCTAATCAATTGTCCCTATAGTCTTAGCATTGGCCATCCAAATTAAGTCATTTTTTAATTGGTAAATGCCATATTTCCTAGTCAAGTTCTCTCATCTCACTTACTTCTCATTTCTTTATTCTATAATTCAAAAGATAATGAGATAAATAAAATTAAAAAATATATATAAAATTGATGAAAATACTACATCATAAATTTATAA
>Ga0325410_1002244_pt1 | contig 21621 bp, 15 predicted proteins | sample PopdelMetagenome_16_FD_206182 | JGI IMG/M metagenome (GOLD analysis project Ga0325410, IMG submission 206182) | Populus deltoides microbial communities from Bellville, Georgia, United States - Xylem-PdIQD-R3 | ecosystem: Host-associated > Plants > Phyllosphere > Stem > Wood/Secondary xylem...
TGGAGTGCCTTTTTGTGTTTTACTGTTTATATATATATATATATATATATATATATATATATATATATATATATATTCAACAAATATAATTCAAATTCAAGAAATTATGCAATACAAACACAATATCAAACAAATATAATTTCAAAATTTAAAATATTTCTAAATAATCAAGATTAAATAGATCTTTAACTTAAAGTAATTCAACTTAAACAAAATATCAAAATATTATGAAATTAAAATGTTTTAACACAAATATTTTAAATATAAAGCTAGGTCAATGTTATCAAGGCTAATGAGATCTAAAACATCCATTGTTTTGCTCAAATTCCTACAAAGTATAAACTTGAAAAAAACAACATGAATATAAACCATATATATTAGTGATAAATCTAATTTAAAAAAATTAATATCATTGTTAATGAAAATAATAATAATAATTTTCAATATTATTATTAATATCATTGTTATTGAAAATAGTAATGAAAAAGAGATTTTTATTCTTGGGTGGTTTAATTAATTAAATTGAACCAGGTTCAATTTGATTCAATGGCTTTTCAAGATCAAAATGAAACACGTGAAATGAAATCGGAACATTCCAGTCGGAATTTAGTCGAAAAATCCAGAACGGACCGAGATTTGAAATGAGATGCAAATGGTTCTGTTTTTTGAATTGGTATGAAATGTTTCGGCCATTCTGAACGAAACAAAATAGAATTAATAACCTTGGTTGCGCGTGGATGCGTCCAAACCTGACTTGGGTGTGGGCGTGGTTGTGTGCCCCAACCCCAAGGTGGGGTTGGGCTTAGACTTGTCCACGCCCAGTTGGGTCTCGACCCGTCCACACCCAACCTAGAGGGTGGGCTTGGACACGTCCAGCGCAACGTTGGGTTGGGCGTGGACGAGACCACGCCCACCTTGGGTTTGGGCGAGGACGCGTCCAGCCCTAAATTGGGGTTGGGCATGGCGAATGGGTAACAACAAAAGGGCAGATTATCTTGGGTCCGTCGTCATATACCCAACTCAATGGGTCTGGCGTGGCCCAATTCTATTGGGTCTTACGTGACCCAATTCTATTGGGTCCTTATGAAGGATTTTAAATATTTTAATTTTTCTTATAATTAAAAGTAGTACTATAAAAAATAGTATTATTTATGTTATAAATATTTTAATTTTTATTATAATTAAAAGTATTAATATCAAAAATAGTTTTATTTGTATAATGAATAGTATTTGCGCTAAAAAATATTATTATTGTTATTAAAATTTAAAATATTCGTATAAAAAATAGTATTATTTGTGCTATAAATATTATTAGTTTATTTATAATTAATAGTATGAATACTAAAAATATTATCAATTGTGGTATAAATAATACTATTTTTATTATAAGTAATAATACTATAATAACAATGGGAAACGCCACGTGGTGCTAGGGCTGCCCTTGTGGCACGTGGCGGTTGGGCTACCATAGCCAACCAGGCCTTTTGAAATGATCTAAGCGCCAGGTGGCGCTAGAGTTTTCTCAAGCGCCACGTGGTGCTGGGGTTGCCATAGCCAAATTGGTCATTTTGCCCTGACCCAAGCGTCAGGTGGTTATTGGTAAACCCCAAGCACCACCTGACGCTTGGGCATGCCATAACTAATCGATGCTTTTACCAAGACTCAAGCGCCAGATGGCTTTTGGGTCTGCCCCACATATTGGAGCCTCCTAAACACCAGGTGGCTCTCGGGTTTGCCCTGCACATTGGAGCCACCCAAGCGCCAGGTGGCACTTGGGTCTGCCCTGCGTAAGGGCCGAGCAACCCAAACGCCAGGTGTCCTTATGTGGGTAGCGTCATTGCCAGGTGCCGCTTCCCATGGCTTGTAGGCCTACCAAAACTTGTGCTGACCATTTTCTTACCAACCATTTCTTCAATGTCAAATGCACCCTAGCGAAAAAGTAACCCCATCCCTTCCCTGCTGCCCTTGCAACTCTTTGTGTCAAAGGCTGAGCTGCCATTACATTGCTCCAATTCACAGTGCTTTATATATATGTAAATAGTAACATGAGCACTTAACCCTTTTAGTATATTACGTAATGCCCTATAACATGAGATGAATGGAAAATTTTCGGCTGAAGATGAACTGCTCCCATTCAAAGCTTTTGAAGTCAACTCGTCAACAATAGTGATGAATTGGTTAGAGATTGCACTTAGGCTTGCAAGTTGCCTTCGGCATGCTTGTGTCCATTAACTGGAAAATTTATAGTTGTCTAACTCTTTTGGTGAAAAACAAACTGGAATTTTTGTTTAATTTTTTCCCCTTCCAAGTGTTAGAATTAACCAATTAGATAAATTTATAGCATTATTTCTTACTACTAAGGTCTTGTAAGGGTGACATCGGCTCACCCCTTGCTGAAGGAGATTGACATTTCTCGATTGTATCGTGATCTATTGTACCGGGACATGCTGTAAAAACTATCCCTCCCCTTGAGGTTTTATCTGGAGAAGTAACTAGATCTTGTTGGGGATTCCGACTCCCCCATGAGTGGATCGGTGGTGTTCTGATAGTTGTCCATTGGAGGCTAAACACACTGACATAATATTTTAACGTGGTTCGGCAAATCACCTACATCCATGGGAGAGGTCCTTTTATTAGAGATATAGAAATGATACAATAAATACATGGAGAAGGAGGATTACATCCACTCTACTCAACTCCCAGCTCTCACACACTTCTGTTGCAGCTGCTGCAATGGCACCAAGGTTGCTGCCATTGCAGCTCTTCTCCCTTTCTCTTTTATTCTCTTCACACACTCTCTTTCTCTCACGTTTGCTCTCACAAAATTATGCCTTTTTTATAGGCATCAATGGTAAGTTTCTCCAGCACACTTTTCAATCATGGTGGGACAAGAAGGCCTTAAAACATGCCACTAATTGTGGCACTAATGGTGCTTCCACTAAGTTTAGTGGTGGGGTATTGCCACAAAATAGCAATATTCTAACAATCACCCCCTTTGCCATTTGTGTGGGTAATTATCCTCTTGCTTCTTCAGCACAAGCTTGCATTCTGCAGCTCTTCCAAGCTTACCATTCTGAGAGCATCTTCAACACAATATTCCCCTTCGAGTGTATCAATCATGCTTGGTCCGGAATGATTTTTCAAGCCTTACATCAAGGCTTACAACACCCCCTCAAATGGAAATTTCTATTTCCAAGTGCGATAGTCATTATCTGAGTATCTCAATATGATCACAAGCTCACCACTCTTCCAAGAGTCTACTCATCCAGGAGTTGCGTTTGCCTTCTGTTCCACCCTAGAAACGACGTCTTACTTCTCCGTGAGTCTCCCACTCTTAGTCTCAAGAGTCTAGGTAGCTCTCCACTTTTAACCATGAGGGCAGCCCATTAAAGGTTGATCCATATCTGTCTTCATACTCTGAGTATTACAATGCCATTACCGAGCTCACCACCTTGACAAGAGTCAACTTGTTCCCAGAACCTGCGCATGCCTTCTGCTCATTCCTAGCAGTCGCATCTTAATGCTCTACAAGTCATCCACTTATTGTCTAAGACAAATGTCTTCTAACTCATTGATCTTTAACATGGGGGCAATATCCATGAAAGTCAATCCTGCATTTATCTCCATACTCATCATAGACACTTCATTGACTATCCATACACCGGTTCACTTATATCCAGCCATCACATTAGCTTTGGGGCGTTCTGAACTTGGGCTCCTATCATGGCCCTCACACCTTCTCTAAGGTATCTTCGCCCATTGTCATGGGACGATCTGAACTGGGGCTCCTATTATGGCCCTCACACCTTCTCCTCGGGTGTCTTCGCCTTTCATAGGCAGTCTGAATTGGGGATCCTATCATGGCCCTCACACCTTCTCCTCGGGTGTCTTCGCCTTTCATAGGCAGTCTGAATTGGGGCTCCTATTATGACCCTCACACCTTCTCTAGGGTGTCTTTGCCTGTTGTCATAAGGCGATCTAAACTGGGGCTCATATTGTGGCCCTCACACCTTTTCTAAGGTGTCTTCGCCCGTTGTCATGGGGCGGTCTGAACTTAGGGTCATATCGTGGCCCTCACACCTTCTTTAAGGTGTCTTCGCCTGTTTTCATAAAGCGGTCACCTTTTATCATAAGCGTTTGCACCCCCTCAATTAGGCGATTTTACAACAGCTCATCTTTCCATCCTTGCATGCATTGGAAAGGTCTTCGCTTGTTGCCTTTATCAAGAGCACAAGAGACTTCCTGTTGTATAACCTCTACACAGTCTCTGCTCTGAGCTTCATCTGGGAACTCTTCTTTTTCTTGCACCTGTTGTCTCATTACAGTACCTCATTGGATCCTATGGGTACTCCTGCACAATCTTCGTGTGCCCTCGTGCAATTTATGTTCTCCAGATTCTCCCTATTCCTTGCTTATGTTTAACAGCAGCTCATCCTGTCACAACACTTGTCCAAGTCAAAATAGGGAGCCAATCTTTATCCCCTTACTGTATTTCTCTTTCATTATCAGGGTCTTCATCAATTCTCCCCTCGAGAAATCACAGTCACTGAATCTAACTTCTTTGAAGAAATCACCACTCCATCAGATCCTTGAACATACAGAACTCAATTGTTCCCTTATGCCGTCATCATGCTAGTCTTCAATTGTTTCATTACAAACTGCTATATATACAAAAATAGTACCGTATGGATAATCTTTCCACCAAGCAAGTTCCCAGGAAAGATTGAAGGGGTCACACTGGTCCCGCTTAAAACCCAATCTCCTAGACAGAACTTCTTAGGCCATATCTATCCATCGTACTGTCTTTCCGTATATACAACCATTTGCTAGCTTTGTTGCGGCTTTCCTTTTACAAGTGATCTGGAATATCCTGGTTTTATACCTAATTTCTCAACATCTAGCGAGACTACCAGTTCTTAGAATAGTCAAGATTGGTCTTCGTCAATTTTTACTCTTTACCTCAAATCGTCCACATGATCGGGTGTCCAGAGTGTCCCAATTTTGCTTTCCTTCAAGGCAATTCAAATCTCTCCACTTAACAGTTCAACACACATAATTGGGCAAACATGTGTGACTTCTTTTTCTTTATCACCATCGACCACCATTATAACCTTCAGATACCTTCTAATCGGGCAATCTTTTTTGTTAATTCACCACCACCACTTTCAATCTCAAATCTCAATGATCGGACCATAGCATTGCATCCGAAACGATTAAATTAACTAGAAACAAGTCTGAAATCATCTAAATCGCATTTCAGACGACTAAGATTTGATCAAAACAATTCTGGCCTGATAAGCGGCTCGGATTCAATCTCAGATCCGGTTGCACGTAGCATCCGCTACATTAAATCCTATCCCTTGGCTCGTGGCTTAGCTCCAAATCAGCTCGGCTCAACTCAGCTCGGCTCGCGGCTGATGACGTGGCATGTGGGTCCCATTATGCTGCCGTGTCAGCTGACTGGTCACTGACATGACATGCCTATTGTGCATGCTAACGTCATCCTTGACATGCCTACTGTGCATGCTGACGTCTCAGTTACGTCATGCTGACGTCATCCTTATCCGGGTTAGTTAATTGGGTCGAGTTGTTTGGTATTCGGGTTGGGTCAGCCCATCCGAGCGAAGAAGACGCCTGTGATGTATAGTGTGCTTCTGTGCGCGTGGCCAACAACCTCGCTGGCGCGTGAGGATGTTTCAGATGTTCGATTTCGATGCCGTTTTAACCAATGGCTTTGTCTCTTCCTCCTCTACACAGTGGTATGATCAAAACACAATTTTGACAACTTTTATTTTTGAGCAAAAATCAAACACCACTTTAAACCATATGCTCTGATACCAATTTTTGGGGATTCTGACTCCCCTATACGCGGACCGGTGGTGTTCTGATAATTGCCAATTGGAGGCTAAGCACACTGACATAATATTTTAACGTGGTTTGGCAAATCGACTACATCCACGGGAGAGGTCCTTTAATTAGATATAGAGAAAGGATACAATAAATACATGGAGAAGGAGGATTACATCCACTCTACTCAACTACCAGCTCTCACACACTTCTGTTGCAGCTCTTCTCCCTTTCTCTCTTATTCTCTTCACACACTGTCTTTCTCTCACGTTTGCTCTCACAAAATTATGCCTCTTTTATAGGCATCAATGGTAAGCTTTTCCAGCACACTTGTCAATCATGGTGGGACAAGAAGGCCTTAAAACATGCCACTAATTGTGGCACTAATGGTGCTTCCACTAAGTTTAGGGTTGGGGTATTGCCACAAAATGGCAATATCCTAACAGATCTAATAGTGGAGTCCATAGCCAGGATCGGCCTAGAGGAGGAGGTGTTGGGGATTCCATCTCCCCTATGCGCGGACTGGTGGTGTTCTGATAGTTGCCTATTGGGGGCTTAGCATGCTGAGACACAATATGTAACGTAGTTCGGCAAAACCGCCTACATCCACGGGAGAGGTCCATATTATTAGAGATAGAGAAATGATACAATACAAATACATGAAGGAGAAGGATCACTTCACTCAACTTAACTCACATCTCACACACTGCTGCATTTGCAGTAGGGCTGCTGCCATTCTCTCTTCTTCTCTTCACTTCACTCTCTACTCTCTCTCAAACTCTGCTCTCTCTTTCGGTGCCCATTTATAGGCAAGAAATGTTCATGTATATCAGTTGGACTAGAAATTTTGATGGTTTACTTGCAAAATTAATGAAAGAAGAGGATAATGTACTTTCATACCTTTCAATTTATAGTTGTATTAACTCTTTTAGTAAAAAAACAAACTAGAATTTTTGTTTAATTTTTTCTCCTTTCAAGTGTTAGAATTAACCAATTAGGTAAATTTTAAACATTATTTCTTACTACCAAGGTCTTGTAAGGGTGACATCAGCTCACCCCTTACTGAAGGAGACTGACATTTCTCGATTGTCTCGTGATCCATTGTACCGGAACATGTTGTAAGAACTGCCCCTCCCCTTGAGGTTTTATCTGGAGAAGTAACTAGATCTAATAGTGGAGTCCATAGCCAGGATCAGCCGTCAAGAGGAGGCAGGAGGGATCATTAACTCCGGTACTCCGATGCACCCTTTGAATGAATTGGCTGTATAATCCAAGTAAAATGAAAAAGATGCACATTTTTGCGAAGGTGGGATATCAACTGATAGAGTGATTTCCACCAACTAGTGCAGTATATATAATCCTTTTGGTATGGAATTAAACTAAAAATATATTGGAAATTAGAAATTATTACTAAACTTTCAACAACAAAGAAAAGGAATTTTGTAACATGATGTGTTTGATAATAACCCTTTGTACAGTTGACCTGGGGTGCAAACGAATCACGTGTAAGTTCTAGATTTTAATCAGTGAATGTGTATCTGCTTCGTTGGCACTCACTCTTGTAAAACATGTATACATTTTTTTTTTGTTTGAGTATCGGTATTACTACCTTAAAAAGAACAAAGAATTTGTAACGTGTAATAAAAGGAAAGAGGCATTTGCTTATGATAAATTATTCAAGAAAGGATAGCAAGGAAATTAAACAACTGAGAATTATTACAGAAACGAAACATTAGGAGATCAAGCCTAGTTGAGAACTAGAAATCACAAGAACCCCTCTAAGGAAATGGAGGAAAGACGATTTAGATCCATCTTAATTTATGGTTCCAGGTGGTGGTGGACGTTGTGGTGAATTTCCTCGTCGTGGAGGATGTGGTGGTCCGATGTAAGCGCGCCTTCCGTTTAGAGTAGGAGGAGATACCCGAGGTGCGGGAATTCTCCTCTTCTGAAACGCACGTAATCCCGTTCTTGAATGCTCCATTTTATTGACATATCGGACGGCATAGCAAGTTCTTGCACCGGGTCCAAAAGCTCCGAAAAACAGCATAATTGCTAACAATATGTAAGGAAGAACCTGCATTGTTATGTGGTGATGGATAGAGAGTGCGTATGCTTTGAAGAAACCCAGTTGTGTTTGTCTGCTATTTATACAAGGCAGACGAGGCAGACGATGGAAGAAGACTTTGGAGGGGTAACAAGAAGTTCGGTTCCTTTTAATTTGTTGGTGAGAAGTTTCCACATTCAGACTGATGCATCACATGTGATACAAAAAATACATAATTCTATTTACTTTAGATTTTTATTATCAAATACTTTAAAAAAAAAAAACTGGAAAACCTGAAAATAAAAAAAAACTATAAAAATCCTAAAAAAAACTAGAAAAGAGAAAAAATAACAAAACTAACTTGAAAAATAGTTTCTAAGTCTAATTAAAAAATAGAAAAGAGAAAAAATAACAAAACGATAAAAAAACTAAAAAAATTAGAAAAAAAAATAACAAAACTAACTTTACCAACATCTTCTAAACTTAATATAAAGATCTTTTGAATTATAGTTAGTTACAACAAGTTAATCTTCTTACAGAACTGGGCTATAAAATATTTTTATAAAATTTAAGCATAATTCAATAATTAGATAAAAAATGATAAAAAGATTAGATTATTGTACCTAACAATGATCCAAAAAATCTTTAAATTAAGTTAAAACGACTAAATCTTTTGAAAATTTAATTAACTTTTTATTTTAGAGGAGAAAGCTTTATATTGAGAGTTGTGTGTGTTAAACACAAAATATTAAATCTTTTACATAAACACTAAAATTTCTTAACCCGGTAGTTTAAAATGTTATGTGAGATTTTAAAATATATTGATTTTAAAAATAAAAAAATTATTATTTTAATATATTTTTAAATAAAAATTATTTAAAAAAACAACATAATCCCAATCCCAACATAAGCGTAGCCATTAAAAGAACTTGAAGTAATAAATGTGGAGATCGGTGAGGATGACAAAGATTATAGTTAGGGACTCCATGCCAGTTGCTAAAAAACGAGTAGTTATTTGCCTTGATGCGAGAATATATGCATGTGTTTGCGTGTTCTTATGCAGAGATATATTATTTTAGAAGGATACGCCCTAAAACCTGAGATGAACGGGAAATTTTCGGCTGAAGATGAACAAACAGCTCCCATTCAAAGCTTTTGAAGTCAACTCGTCAACAGTCTTAGATGATTCTTGATTGGTTTAATTAAATGTATGTATTAATTTTTTAATTTATAATTAGGATTTTTTAATGTAAAAAAATATATTAAAAAAACCTGAATATTTATTATTTTTATGTTGGAAAAAAAAAACTATCCAACCCATTATAAATTGCGTGTCACATAGATCTCGTAATTAGTCACTATAATGTATGTGCTTATGTCCAAACTCTTCGACAAAGTAATAGATCTCATAATTTTAACGCGAGTAGAAAAAACATTGACTCATTAGGTCAATTATAAAAAATAAAATAAAATAATGTTGTTTAATAAAAAATAATTAACAGAAATTAATCAAATAACATAATAATTCATATATTTTTTACTAGTTGGTACTCAATTCTATAATTTTAAAATTCAATTTAAAATTAATCCGAGATAAGGTTTGAATTACAAACCAAAAGAATCTACCTCAAATTTATTTTAGAAAAAGAAGAAATGCTTAATGGAAGCAATTTTAACAGTGCCCGACTGACGATCGCTATCGAGACCGAGCATGATTTTGATGCCTGTGCTTAGTTTATATATTTGGAACAACACGGCAATTATAAGAAAAAACTAGAAAGAAAAACTTTCATTCTGATAATAAACTATCGCCACTATAACATATTGATGGCACCCTAGTCGTGTTCATGTATTATCAGTTGGACTAGAAATTTTGATGGTTTACTCGCAAAATTAATGAAAGAAGAGGATAAAGTACTTTCATACCTTCCAATTTTTCTGCTGTATAATATTTGTCATTTCCTCTCATGTATTCCAGAGGGTATGCTACCTTGAGTTTTCGAGGAAAATCCCAGTTCCTACTGGAAGTTGTTTCCAATGCTGCCTGCTGATCAGCCGTATCAGAGGCCTGAACCATGTGCATGGCACTGGTGGGAGGGGATAGCATTACTAGTCCGTGAAGTAACATGAACACTATCAAGTTTGAAATTTTGTTCTTTTGGGAATTGATATAGAGATTAAAACCTACTCTTTGGACTTATTTATGCAATCTTGGTGTGTGAATCAATAATTTATCTATTAATATGAGCCTAAATACTTAAATTAAACCATTCTTGGCAGTTGAATGGCTGCAAAAAATCAACATTGCAGCAGGACACAGAGCAGGAAGTTTCCTGGAAATGATGTTGAATTTTTGCTACTCCAGCTTTCCAATTTTCAACTTTAATGTTACTCTGTTTTTCCAAATATTACAGTTTCTTTTGTCCTTCCACAGATAGCTAGGGAGTTCACTGCCATTAAATAGCTTGGAAACCAGAATCGTTCTTCCTTTTCTCTTACAAGAGGATGGCCACAAATCAAAACGTTGACCACAAGGATTGTATATCTGAACACAAGGTATTTCTTCTCAGAGGTCCCATTTTGAATCATGATTGAGCTCACCTGTATCCCAATATTCTTGCTGCAAGGCTTCCAGGATACGTTTTGTAATAAACAGCTCGTTTACCTCCCCGAAATATGTAATTTGTTATTGACAATATTATAATTATATTTCTTGATTTCAATACTAGAAATAAAAATATATATACCGATTCATGTTTATTCCTTCTGGATTTATAATATATTTTTATTTTTTTAATGTACTAATATTAAAATTAATTTTTTTAAAAAAATTATTTTAATATACTTTCAAATAAAAAACAACTCATATTACAATCTCTAAATTCCCAAAATTCAAGTCTAGGCCAGTGCATAGTTTTAAAACCTGGCCCAGCCCGACGGGCCAACCCTGGACCCGGCTGACCCAGGGCTGTAATTGAACCAGGTTTAAGAAAAAATAGAGAAAGTCAAGATCCGGATGACCCGGGAAGTTGACCTGGCAAAATCCGTTGACTTTTGTTTTTTTATACTAAAACAACATCTTTTTGATTTTTTTAAAAACTAAAATTGACCCGGACAACCTGTTGACTCAATCAAAACCCGGAATCTGAGCTTTGAACCGGGCCTGCCATCTGACCGGGTTTAAAAACTCTGGGCAGCGTTTCTACCAACTTTTGTCTTGTGGTAGCCAAAACAAAATTGAAGCTACTAAATTAACCTTTTACAAACATCAACCTAAAATGGACAGAGGTTATTGCGTATCTTCTTCACTTGACGAGATTTCTTTATTTTAGCATACCTGTTTTCTCTCAGGATTAAGATTTGAATTTTGTAACATAATCTGTTTGATAATCAAACAACCCTCGGCCTGGTGGTGCAAACGAATCACATGTGTGAGTTCTAGATTTTAATCATATCTGCTTCGTTGGCACTCACTCTACTAAAACATAAATAGTTTTTTTTTCGTTTGAGTATCGTTATTAATTACACCTTGAAAAGAACAAGAAATTGAAACGTGTAATAAAAGGAAAGAGGCATTTGCTTATGATAAATTATTCAAGATAGGATAGCGAGGAAATTAAACAGCTGAGAATTAATACAGAAACGAAACATTAGGAGATCAAACCTAGTTGAGAACTAGAAATCACAAGAACCCCTCTAAGAAAACGGAGAAAAGACGATTTAGATCGATCTTATTATATGGTTCTAGGTGGTGAGAATGTACTGTGCGGTGGGTTGCGAGCAGGAGGAAATACCCGAGGTTCGGGAATTATCCTCTTCTCAAACGCATGTAATCCCATTCTTGAATGCTCCATTTTATTGACATATCGGACGGCATAGCAAGTTCTTGCACCGGGTCCAAAAGCTCCGAAAAACAGCATAATTGCTAACGATATGTAAGAAAGAACCTGCATTGTTATGTGGCGATGGATGGATAGAGAGTGTGTAAGCTGTGAAGAAACCCAGTTGTGTTAGTCTGCTATTTATACAAGGCAGATGATGGAAGAAGACTTTGAAGGAGTAACAAGTCCTCGACCAACGGCATTCTTTTTCATTTTTTGGTGAGAAGTTTCCACATTCAGATTGATACATTACATGTGATCCAACAAATACAAATAATACATAATTCCATTTACTTTAGAATTTTATTATCAAATACTTCAAAAAAAAACCTGAAAATAAAAAAAAAACTAGAAAAATCCTAAAAAAACTAGAAAAAAATGAAAAATATCAAAACTAACTTAAACAACTTCTTCTAAACTTAATTTAAAGATCTTTCGGATCATATTTAGTTACAACAAGCTAATCTTTTTATAATTTTTTATATGAATATTGAATAATGTTTAAATTTTATAACGACATTCTATAAGAAGATGTTATTCAAGTTAGCTTTGTTATTTTTCTACAAGAGGAACGTAACTAGATCCAAAAAATCTCTGAATTAAGTTTTCACGACTAAGTTATTTAAAAATTTAATAAACTCATTTTTTAAGAGGACAAAGCTCCATATACTGACTTCTTTTGGTCTTTCAAAGACGTGTTATTTAGTTAGGCAAATTTTCAATAGATTCCTAAAGATAATTTTCCAAGTTTTTCACAGCTATCAAATTTTCCAATAGATTGCAAAAGATAAAAATTCTCATATAAAATAATATTTTGATGAACATCGATCATGCTTTAGCTTTTCTTTTAACAAGAGAATTTTTATCCACACAATCACTTCATGTATTTCTTGTAAATATTATATTATTATCTCACAAACATGAAATCATACTGATCTAGAGCTCGATCAGTCCCAAATAACAAACAGGCACAAGAAATGTTGCTATGTATAAAAACTGTATCCTCCTTTGAGTCTTAATTCTAAATTATGGGTTTGAAAGCACTTTTTTGAATTGAATATTAAGACTTTGAATTGATTTTATCACAAATTTCGTAAATGGAATATTAAGGTTTACACGGCAAGCAAAGAGAGTAAGCTGAACGGCGGTAGAGAGCCACCCTGCGTGTGGACTTTGAGCTGAATATGTTTGTGTGTGGACTACACATAATTACATTTGGCACTATATGGGCCTCCAGCCCTTCTTTCGGCTTCATTTATGGGCTTTTTTGAATATGTTTAGGCTCTAAGATCTTTTAAATATATTTAATGAAGGTATTTGCTGGGAAAAGAAAATGAACTCGGATAGAAGGCCTTTTTTAATGTTTTTTTCCAAGATATTGCAAATAGAACTAGGTTATTTATCCATGCTGTTGGTTAGGTTAAAATTTTCTTCAATATTAAAAATATATTTAGATATTACTACTATCTTTTCCTACCGGACAAAATTTAAACTTTGTAGGGATTGATTTTGCGGGTCTAAAAAAACTCGATAATATAATGGATTGACTTAGGTCAATCCGGGTTAAGTCAAATTCGCAACTTGAGTTCTGAGATTATGATAATCTCATAAAAAAATAATCAAAACAAATTATAAAATCTAATTCTCAATTAATCCAATATTGAATGATGAAATTTTTAAAAAATAATAATTAAAAAAAACCTAAAAACGACCTTAATTAACTTGTCAAACCAGTGACTACGTTATAAGACAAAAACAACACATTAAATAGAAAATTTCATGTTAAAGGACACATGATCCGATTCATGAAACCGAGATAACCTCTTGCAAAAGAAAATTGAAAAAACAACCCAATTTAAGTGGGTTAAAATTACCAAAACTCGCTACCTTGATCATATAACCAAGATCTCCCCATAGAAAGCATATCAAAATAGATTATGAAACTCGATTCTAAACTAATCCAATATTAAATGATGAAATTAAAAAATAAAATTAATTAAAAAACAAAAAATAACTTGAGTCATCTCAGGCTAACTCATTAAACATTATTTCTAGGTCATGAGACCGGAATAACCTAATACAAAGCAAACAAAACAAATAATGAAACTTAATTCTCAATCAATTAAATATTAAATGATAAAATTAAAAAAACAACTAAAAAAATTTGAGTTAAGTGGATTAATCCATCAAATACGTAATCCATGTCATGAGAGTGAGATAATCTAATAAAAACAAGTTTAATATATATAAAACATTCATTAAAATAAATAAATAAAACACTATTCTAATTAATAGTATTTTATAAGAAACGTTACAGGAAAACCCCTCTCCTGTAAGTTTTTTTTTTTTTTTATGATAATGCCTCTCTTCCTCGTTTTCTTCTTTCAACATTTTGTTTGGAAATTAAAATGGATTTAATAGGTGAATTAAGCTAATAAAAACGCTCGTCAACTGGTTTTTGCCTTACAAATATCTTTTCCAAATTTAATTTAAAACTCAACAGATCAAACTCCATATTACAATTTTTGCGAGGACAAATTTAATAAATAAGTTTGTAATCATTCTCGAGTATTTTTTACTTTAGTATTTTTTTTTTAAAAACTAGATAATATAGCACAATATAGTAAATGTCTTTTCCAAGTTTAATTTAATACTCAAAAGATCAAACTCTATATTACTATTTTTGCAAGGACAAATTTAATAACCAAGTTTGTAATCATTCTCGAGTAATTTTGTACTTTAGTACTTAAAAAAAACTAGATAAAATGACATTGTATAAAAATTATTTAAAAAAATAGCACAAATTAAAGAATCATAAATGATATTTGTACAAAAAATATTTACGACTCTAGCAATTCACAAATATCATCTAGAACTCTCTCATATGCTACAAATAGATTGATACAATTTACAATAAAAAAAAAAGAGAGCAAAAGGAGCAAAAAAAAAAAAAAATACAATGAAGACATATTAAAGCTTTAATAATAATACCATTAATATTGTTGAAAAGATTTTGATAAAACAAATCTAACAATTTCAAAGAAGATCACCAATGATAATCAAAATGAATCACATGAGTTGTTCGAAGGCAGATAAACCCCGACGTATTTGGATGACTCGTGTAATCCACTATGATCATTGTTCATGACATTTTTTGATATTATTGAATTTATCTTGTTAATATTATTTTAACTGTACCAATTATATCATCATCGGAGTTATCAAAGTTGTGGTGTGTCTTCAAAATCTTTCTCTTTCTTTCTTTTCTTATTTTTTCTTTCTCCTTTTTTTTTAATTGTAAATTATATGAATTTATTATTAAAATTTTTAAAAATAATAAATAACACTTACGACCTGCAACTAATAAATAACACTTATGACCTGATCATATCATATGTGAAGCTATAAATCTACTATTTTTCTAAATATTTCTTATACTTTATTATATTATCCTCTCTTTTTTGTTGCTAAAAACCAAAAAAAATAAAAATAAAAAACATTCTCCACCTGCTCTCACCACACTGAAACTGAGCAAACCAGCATCTCGAACAAATAACAACTTCTTTTCAAATAATAATCACTCATCCAAGAAGGCTGCGTATTTGTTGTAAAACACCCACCATCAATCCTAAATCACCATTTCAACACTCACTTCCATTACCATACACAACAAATTACCACTCCTAAATGAACAAGAAGTTAACAAAGCAAAAAACAAAAGGAGGGAATTCTTTCCGTACCAAAACTCTCACCTATCAGATCTCCTGGAGAAAGCAGATCTGTCAAGCAAGAGCAATGATCTCATCACCCCTAATAGGCGAAGGAGATGGAGAGGAGGGGAGGGAAGTCACCTCCCAAAAGGAAGAAGAGTGAGAAAAAAAAAATAAAAGACCAAACTTTAAAGCAGCTCTGAGTGTTTGTGGTTGTTTACCTCTAAGAATTGTGATCCGAGATTGATGTGTTAGAAGTTAATGTTTCGGGTGTTTTAATATTTAGAAAAAAGTATGTTATTTCTTCAATGATACATACTCTTCCTTGTTTAACTCCTCATAGTTTTAAAATGTGGCCTAGCCCGCCGAATCAATCTGAGATCTGGTTGATCCAGGAGTGGAATTAGGTTGAACTTATAAAAAAATAAAATAAAGAAAGTCAAAACTTGGCTGACCTGACAAATTAACCTAGTAATCCAGCAAAACCCGATCAAAAATCCAGTTACAACATGTTGACTATTTTTTTAATCAAAACGATGTCATTTTGATTTATACAAAAAATTAGAATTGATTTGCGTGACCCGGTCAAAACCTGTAACCCAAGCCTTGGGTCGGGTCAACCACTGGGCCGAGTTTAAAAACTCTACTTTAACTTGTAGAAAACTTTGGGAGGAAAGAACCAAATTGAAATATATTTTTAGGTGCCAAGGCGAAAATGATATTTAGAACTTGTTTGGAAGTGAAGCTATCTCGCTGCGTGTTTGTTAAAATAATTTTAAAAAAATTGTTTAAAATTAATTTTTCTTGATATTTTTTAATCAATTTGTTAAATGTTCAAAATAAATTTTTAAAAATAAAAAATATTATTTTTATATATTACTAAACAATTTTTTTTTAAAAATAATCGCTAATATAATATCAAACAATACCTTAATGTCGCCCACCCGGAGATCCATATATTAGAATAAAACGTTGCAAAAAATTCATCATTTTTTCTTTGTTTCGACACCTATTGTAAAAGATAAGAATCCAGATCTGACTAACCTTGAGGGGTGCAGCTCAACTGGTTAGGCCCTAAGTTTTCTCCCCAGAAGTCACTAGTTTAAGTGCCACAAACCTCAGGATTATTGGTGGCTTACTTGCAGGGGTGAACAAAAAAATCAAAAAACCAATTAAATAAAAAAAAAAACTGAAAAAACCAAACTGTGAAAAAAACCCGATTAAACCGATTAGAATATTTTAAACAAAATACCCGGTTTGGTTCGGTTTCGGTTTCATAAGCCTGAAACCAAAAAACCAAAACCAAACCCGTTTAAAAATTACTAAAAAACCACTAAAAAACAACATAGTTTTTCGTTTTTAATATAAAATAAAGAAAGTCAAAACTTGGCCGATCTAACAAATTGACCCAGTGATCCGGTAAGACCCGATCAAAAATCCAGTTACAACATATTGACTATTTTTTTAATCAAAATGAAGTCATTTTGATTTATAAAAAAAATTAGAATTGATCTGCGTGACCCGGTCAAAACCTGTAACCCAAGCCTTGGGTCGGGTCAACTACTAGGCCGAGTTTAAAAACTCTACTTTAACTTGTAGAAAACTTTGGGAAGAAAGAACCAAATTGAAATATATTTTTAGGTGCCAAGGCCAAAATGATATTGAGAACTTGTTTGGAAATGAAGCTATCTCGTTGCGTGTTTGTTAAAATAATTTTTAAAAAATTGTTTAAAATTAATTTTTCTTGATATTTTTTAATCAATTTGTTAAATGTTCAAAATAAATTTTAAAAAATAAAAAATATTATTTTTATATATTATTAAACAAAAAAATATTTTAAAAATAATCGCTAATATAATATCAAACAATACCTTAATCCCGCCCACCCAGAGATCCATATATTAGAATAAAAAGTTGCAAAAAATTCATCATTTTTTTCTTGTTTCGACACCTATTGTAAGAGATAAGAATCCTGATCTGACTAACCCTGAGGGGTGCAGCTCAACTAGTTAGACCCTAAGTTTTCTCCCCAGAAATCACTAGTTTAAGTGTCACAAACCTTAGGATCATTGGAGGCTTATTTGCAGGGGTGAACAAAAAAATCAAAAAACCAATTAAATCAAGAAAACAAAAAAAAAACTGAAAAAACCAAACTGTGAAAAAAAACCCGATTAAACCGATTAGAATATTTTAAAAAAAATACCCAGTTTGGTTCGGTTTCATAAGCCTAAAACCAAAAAACCAAACCAAATCAAACCAAAAAAACCAAAACCAAACCCGTTTAAAAATTACAAAAAAACCCCTAAAAAACAACATAGTTTTTCGGTTTTAATATAAAATAATTGAACCGAATCGAAATCGAAACCAAACCAAACCGAACAAAACCAAAATCGATAGGTTGGTTTTGGTTTTTGTTCTAAAAAAAATTAATTGAAAAAAATGACCTTAAAAAAGACTGAGGCTAATTTTTAAAACCCGTGACTTGGGTCATGAGACCTAATTTATCACATAGAAGAAAAAAACAAAAAAAATCATGAAGCAAAATTTCTAATCACTCAAAATAAAAATAAAAATAAGAAATCAAAACAATAAGGACCAGATCTAGTATAAAAACTAAATGAAAGAAAATAATGAGGGACTAAATTGAAAAACAAATAGCAATAAAAAGAATAAGGACCATATTGGATGAAAACATTAAATGAAATAACATGCTAAGGGATGAAATTGAAAAACAAAATCAAGAAAAAGGATAAAAATTAAAAAAATAGCAATTAAAAGAATGAAGACTAGATTGGATACAAAAATTGAACAAAATAAAATGATGAGTGATGAAATTGAAAAAAATCAATTTAAAAAAACATTAAAAATAAATCAAATAATAATTAGAATAATGAGAGTCCAAATTAATACATATACAAACTAATATGATACATTTTATTTTTGGAAGGGTTGGTGCGGAATTCGAGGTGATGAGAGAAAAAAGAGGCAGGAAAAAAAGTCCATTGAAGTTTAACCGCTGCTTTGCTGTGCACAAGCGACTGACCACTAGGAAGAGAACAAAGCGACACTTTCAATGTCATCATGAAAGACGATGTTTGATCACCAAGAGACGCGCACACGCGACTGACCACTAGGAAGAGGATGGTGCGACACTTCCAATATCATCATGGAAGGTGATGTTTGATCACCAAGAGACGCGCATGCACCACCCACAGAGCGCAAACATGCACCAACAATATTTGTTTATATTTAATTATATTTATATTTATTAAAAGACTGAATTACCCCTTATTCAAACTAAGAAAACCATGATGAAAAAACCCCTTAACTACAATTTTAATTTGCTTGCTTTTAAAGGCAATGTAGTCATTTTATTGTGCAATCAAAGAGTTCAAAGACTAAAAGGCTATTAAACCACAATTATCTTTTTATTTTTATTTTTAAGAGTATTCAAGTTATTTTACCATGCATCTAAAATGTGAAATGACTTATGTGTCCTCAATTAGTATGATAATGACAAATAAACTTTATATGAAAAAGATTGTTTTGCTCTTAATAACTAATTAAATAATTTTATTCAAAAATGATAGAATGATCATTTTATGTTACAAATATTTTTTAATTAATAGTAACATGTTTTTTAATGTATAGAAACCACTAATATCTCTCTCTCTCTCTCTCTCTCTCAATATTAAGGCTTGTTATGGGCAACCCGTTCCACTTTAACCAGGCCAAGAATTGACGAGCAGTTTATCGAGGGTTTTTCTTGTGATGGATGTTTTAGGGTGTGTTTAGAAACGCGATACAAACCACGTTTTCTTAAATTTTTTTAAAAAATTATTTAAAATGAAATTTTTTTTTATGTTTTCAGATTATTTTGATGTGCTGATGTCAAAAATAATTTTTTAAAAATAAAAAAACTTTATTTTAATGTATTTGTAAGTAAAAAACATTTTGAACCGTCGTCGTTACTGCAATAACAAATACACAATTAATCCTAAAGGATTTCAATTCCTATATGGTAGAAATAATTTTTTTATGATTGGCTGTTAAAAAGAATATTTATGATACTTGCAAGGATGCAAATAAATTATAACCTGATATTTTACAAATTAAGCAATAAATATTGTATTTGAGATAACAATTAGAGTTTTTTTTGAACTCAAATTTCTTCTTCTTCTTTTTTTTAAATAAAACTTTTAGTATTTTTTTATTGAAAAAAATTAGTTATAACATAAATGATTGTATTCATCTAACTTTTTTAGATCCTCATTCAAATTTCGCCTCTCCTGTAGGATATTGCGGGTATGCTACGGTCATTTAATTTTATGCGTGGAGCTTTGTGCGTATCCTCTCTGTATATTGTGGATACATGACCAGTTGCTAGACTGAGGATTTAATTAAATTATAATTATTTGACCTACCTATGATAAAATTTGAATCGCAATTGGTGAAGAAAAATGACGCAAGGAATAAGTCTAAATAATACTATTTGGGAATGCAGTTGAGCCTTGTCTTTTTAAATTTTTATTTGTTTTTTTATAAAAAATTAGAATTCGTATTTTTAAGTATTTTATTTTTTATTTTTGATGTATTACTCTCTTTTTTTCTTCCAAATATTACAGTCTCTTTTGTCCTTCCACAAATAGCCTGGGAGTTCACTGCCATTAAATTGCTTGGAAACCATATTCGTTCTTCCTTTTCTTTTACAAGAGGATGGCCACAAATCTAAACGTTGACCACAAGCTATTTCTTCTCAGTGGTCCCATTTTGAATCATCCCTGTATCCCAATATTCTGGCTGCAAAGCTTATTGCGTATCTTCCCCGAAATATATAATTTGTTATTGACAATATTATAATTATTTTTCCAGATCTCAATACTAGAAATAAAAATATTTATACCAATTCATGTTTGATCCCTTCTGGATTTATAATATTTTTTTATTTTTAGTATAAAAAATAATTTTAATATATTTTCAAATAAAAAACAAATTATATCACCATTTTTAAATTCTCAATATTTAAGTCTAGGCAAACGTTTCTGCCAACTTTTGTCTTGTGGTAGCCAAAACAAAATTGAAGCTACTAAATTAACCTTTTACAAACATCAACCTAAAATGGACAGAGATTATATATTGCGTATCTTCTTCACTTGATGAGATTTCTTTATTTTAGCATACCTGTTTTCTCTCAGGATTAAGATTTGAATTTTGTAACATAATATGTTTGATAATCAAACAACCCTCGGCCTGGTGGTGCAAACGAATCACATGTGTGAGTTCTAGATTTTAATCAGTGAATGTATATCTGCTTCGTTGGCACTCACTCTACTAAAACATAAATAGTTTTTTTTTTCGTTTGAGTATCGCTATTACCACCTTGAAAAGAACAAAGAAGTTGAAACGTGTAATAAAAGGAAAGAGGCATTTGCTTATGATAAATTATTCAAGATAGGATAGCAAGGAAATTAAACAGCTGAGAATTAATACAGAAACGAAACATTAGGAGATCAAACCTAGTTGAGAACTAGTAATCACAAGAACCCCTCTAAGGAAATGGAGGAAAGACGATTTAGATCCATCTTAATATATGGTTCCAGGTGGTGGTGGACGTTGTGGTGGTGAACGTGGTGGTGGTGCGATTTGAATGTGCATTCTGTTGGGATCAGGAGCAGATACCCGAGGTGCGGGGATTATCCTCTTCTCAAACGCACGTAATCCCATTCTTGAATGCTCCATTTTATTGAGATATTGGACGGCAGAGCAAGTTCTTGCACCGGGTCCAAAAGCTCCGAAAAACAGCATAATTGCTAACATGTAAGTAAGAACCTGCATTGTTATGTGTGGCGATGGATAGCTAGAGAGTGTGTATGCTGTGAAGAAACCCAGTTGTGTTTGTCTGCTATTTATACAAGGCAGATGATAGAAGAAGACTTTGAAGGTGTAACATATCCGGTTCCTTTAGCCGACCAACGGCGTTCCTTTTAGTTGGTGAGATGTTTTCACATTCGGATGGAAACATCACATGCGATACAACAAACACAAATAATACATAATTCTATTTACTTTAGAATTTTATTACAAAATATTTTTTAAAAAATCTAGGAAACCTGAAAATAAAGAAAAAAATGATAAAAAA
>Ga0325410_1002245_pt1 | contig 21600 bp, 15 predicted proteins | sample PopdelMetagenome_16_FD_206182 | JGI IMG/M metagenome (GOLD analysis project Ga0325410, IMG submission 206182) | Populus deltoides microbial communities from Bellville, Georgia, United States - Xylem-PdIQD-R3 | ecosystem: Host-associated > Plants > Phyllosphere > Stem > Wood/Secondary xylem...
AAATGCATTGACAATGCGGATGTGTATTTTTGGTATCATTTAATTTGTTAACTAAGGAACGAAATGATGATGTATACATTTAATATTGTCATTACTCATTTTTACCCCTATTTTAAATATATTTTTTTAAAATTGAAAAAAATACAAAAATGCTAAATTTCACAGAAAATATGTTGTTGACGCGATTTGACCAATTTTTGGTTATTTTATAATTTTGAACCATTTTGCTTCTTTCTATATTGAAAAAAATTTTAAAAATAAAAACTTTCAATAGAAAAGAAGAAAAAAGAGAAAATCAATCTAACAAAAAGATTTTTTTAGTGAGTAAAATATAATTAAAAAAGTAATAAGAACTAGTTTAGTTTAAAAAAATAAGTGCAAAGTAAAAAAAAAAAAAGGGAAAAACAAAGTTATCTTATAAGAGGGGAGATCTTTAGAAGAATCTAGAAGGCGTACTCTTTAAAAAAATCAAGAAGGAAGGGAAATTTCTAGAAAAACTAGAAAGATAGAAGGGTTGAGAAAGATAGAAGGGTTGAGAAGGTTCATTATAGTATAAATAGATATACACATCTACACACCTCACACATAATAACATCCCAACAAAAAAGATCTCAAAACAAAAAAAGAAAAAAGAAAAAAAAAAGAAAGGTCAAAACTCGTGAGCTCTCAGAATAATAAAAACCACCAAAATATAGAATCCATATAAAGACTAGCCACCATCCCCCATCATGAGTAGCATTGCCATTAGCCATGAATGACAGCAGCAACACTGTGTAGGAACTGTTAATTCCACCGTGAATGGCAGCAAGAGAGTTTCCACCTTCGCAAGGAACTTCTTCCACAACCAACATTGTGACAGACACTCTTCATCCCCAACACAACACTTGACAACAACCATTGTCACCTCCTAACACCAGCTGTAGCACCATCTTCTTTATATTGTTCATTCTCCATATCAACAACTGTAAGATCCCACATCGGTGGGTGAGGGATGTGTTGCTGGTCTTATTAGCAGTGCTGGTGCTAACATGCTGTACGCGTTTTGGGGCGTCAGGCTCAGAAGTGAGCTTGCGTCACCAGGAACAAAACCGTGAGGGCGATAAGACCCAAAGCGGACAATACATAACATGTTGGGCCGGGCTGTTACAACAACAATCATTGATTCCTCCACTGCCATCGTGAACTCATTCCATAGTCAACACCAACACCAATAATTGTGACATAAAACCTGTAGAGAGAAAAATTAAAGAAGAATAAAGGTTATAATAGAGAGAGAGATAAAATAAAGAAAGAGAGAAAAGAGGACCAAAGACTTGGAAGACCAGATCTCTTTCCTTGAGCACTGGTGGGCGTCACCGCAAATGTAGGAGCAAAAAGAAGATAGAGAAACTTCAGATCCATCAGCTTATGCTCCTCCAGTAGTGGTGGCACATAAGACCACGCATTGACAATGGTGGTGGTGCATGGGTACATGTGCCACCATTATTCTAATTATCCTCTAGCCTTGATTTTAACAGATCCCAAACACATCAAACACCTTGGAAGATCGACCCGTAAACTCAAATCATTTTTTTTTTTTATAAATTGCTAAAATATTGTAAAAATTAGGACAAAATGCTCATTGTTGTGTATTTTTTTTTTACTGTTTGGACATTATTGATTTAGATTGATGTGTGTTTGTGATTTGATATGAATTTCATAAATATTGGATTAGACATGAATATTATGAGAATTTATTTTGAGTGATTGCAATTATTTTGTTAGAGGCTTGTTAAATTTATCGAATATTTGATTTGGTTTTGTTTTTTATGTGATTGAATATAGACTAGTTAATTTTGAATTTGTTTGTTGATTAGATGGATAAGATAAAATGGTTGAATATAGCCATGCAATTTGTATTTAAAATTTTTTTTTATCATTGTGAAAATTTTTGCAATGAACATTAGATGAACCAATTATTTTTATATGAAAAAACAAAACATTGTTAATAATAATAATTGATTAATCAACCCAAAATGGTATGGTTTAGCCTTAGGCCTTGTCTTTTATATGTTGATTAATAAAGAAAAATTATAATAATAATTAAATTGTTCTTGTATTGGTTGTTCCTATTAATTGTTAATTGATCCAAGATGAAAACTTCTTATACTAGGCCATATCTTTAGGATTTTGATCATCGGGTAACATGATTACTTGATATTTGATCAATGAATTAATTATTTCTATTAACTTTTAATCGACGTAGGATGATATAATTTAATATTGGACCTCGTTTTTAGAATGTTGATAAGTGAATAATAATATCAATTAATACTTGATTTCTAGAATATCTGTTAATAAAAATTTTAGTCACCACATAATCTTTTTATTTTGCAAATTCAATTCGTTATTCCTATTATTTATTAAGTATCTCATAATGGAATGGTTCAATAGTACGTCTTGTTCATGGGATGCTACTAAATAGATAATATGAATTTTTCAAACCACAATAAGTCTTATATATAGGTATGCCCATCATTTCTAAATAACGCAGGATGAGATGGTCTAAAATTAGACCCCGTCTTTTAGATATTATTTAGTCAGTTGACAATGATCATGAATATCCTAAACTTATATTAAATGATTTTATCATCTGTTAAAAGACCTAAGATGAAATGATCTCATAATATACCATGCTTTTCGGATGTTAATTAACAAATAATAGAACCAATTAATATAGTCCACCAAATAACCCAGGACGGTAAGGTCCAAAATTAAACCCTATTCACCTTTAGATGTTGTTATGTGAATAAAGACAATACTTTGAATAACATATATACCAGTTTAGGAAAACCATATTAAAACACATTTATCATTAAAAATAAACAAATATACAACTTATCTTAGGTAGAATGTATAGAGTGATGTGTATCTTTCCTATTACATAACTAAACCCTTATATACAACCTCTAAAGACGAGTTAGGGTTTCTAATTACAATAAACTATGTGATAACTCTTTTTTCCTGTTTTACACATATCTCACATCAATGTCCACATGCAACATAATGACAACTTCACTAGGGGTCTATAAGGGCTAAGCTTTGTTTATTGCTTTTTTTTTTAATGATTATTTGATTGTGTTTGTTTACCTACTTTGGTTAATTCATTCATTTATATTTTATTCATTATTTTTAGATTAGATATGGAGTTGTGCCTATGAACACACAATATAACATTTGTATTATAACATGACTGAAGCTATAGGATTAGGAGGGGAAGTAGTGGTGCCTCAATGGCCTCTGACTAGGGTAACATGCACGAAACCGCAAATTTTCATTAAAAGTTTACTTGGACATAAATAATATATCGATATGGTATTGCCTTGACCTATGTTTTTCTACCTTGTAGGCCTTGGTTCAGATAATTGAGGCTGTTAATTGGGCAACAAAAGACTCTTTTTAAGACCAATTTAGTTAACCAACCTACCCTACATGTAATGACTTTTTCTTGTTTTTGTCCTTGTTCTTCTTCTTCAATTTCATTATCATCATGTCCATCATAATCTTCTTCATTGAACTGAAGCTCGTAATCTTCTTCATTTAACCGAAGCTCGTCGATCTCATAATCTTCATCGACTTCTATACGTCTACTACTTCTCAATATATTATTTAATTCTTCAACATCAACAAAAATATTCTCAGCTACATGAAAATTTGAATTTTCTTCTAAATCGGTAGACAGAGTAACTCAATATGGATTAACTAACTCATCAAGTTAAAAGACATCTTCTCCAGTAGTTACTTTCTCGTTACCATCCTAAACAACTTGGACATGACCCCTAGGTTTGGTTTTCACAATAAATAACCAATCAACCCTCAAACGATCATTTCTAAAGAAATCATCGACATTTGACGATCATTTCTAAAGAAATCATCGACATTTGAAGTCTAGCCTTTATATTAATTTTGACCAAACCATGGTGGTATCATACCAATAACATTTGAATAAAAAAAACTATAATATGCTCATTATGATATTGCAATTCAATAACCTCTTCTAACTTCCCATAATAATCAACTTCAAAATCATTAGAAATTGATCTCTTAACATAAACTCCACTATTATAGGTCTTTCTATCTGGTCATACTCTTCAGTATGAAAGAAAATACCTATTAGATAAAACTTAACCTTTATTTTAGCACCTAAGCATAGTAAATTCAAACTACCACTAGCATTCCTTTCAATTTGATAAACCTGGTACAAGATTATAACTATTAGTAGTTAAAAAGAAAGATGTAATAAAATTAAGCATTATGAGAGTTAAGAATTATAAAGTATTTCTTACATGTGTTTTGAATCATGTGATAAATTGTTCATCTTGTATTAAAAAATTAAGATTCAATTAGATGTGAATTTCGAGATAGTAAAAATTATCAATGTTACCTACAAGGAATTATTTAATTTATCAGTTTATACAAGGATCTGCCTTAAATCCATAAGATAGGAACCTGCCTACTAACAAGACCTTTTATGAACTTTAGATAGATCAATTAATAGAAACATGAATTAGAAAAAAAAATCATAGGGTGCACCGAGGGTGATGTGCCTTCTTCATACACAACTAGTTCCCTTACCGAAACTCTTGCAAACTAGTAGGTTTTCAAGTGACTGTAATATTAGGTAGTGACTTCTTAACCCTTTAAATAATAATAATTTTATGATTAATAACAACACATCCAAAATCCTCTTGATCCAGGAGGAAGGTTCCCTATTTAACATTATGCATGTCACAATAAGATGACGACTCCACTTGGGATATCTCTGGTTGGACTAAGCTTTGTTCATTATTTGTTGTATCTTAATTATTTATTGGTTTGGGTGATTTAATTTTAATATTTATTGTTTATATATATATATATATATATATATATATATATATATATATATATATATATATATATATTATTCATGTTTAAGCGCATCGAATATGGATTCATGCCTTCATGCATTTTAATTCTCAGGGTATAAAATCAATTCTAGGTTAGGTGAGGGATTATTGGTTTGCCTCATGACTTTCAATTGGGGTCCAGATTCATGAAACACTCAATTATGATTTGAGTGTTTACTTAGTAATGACGATCATGTTATACCTCAACCATTCCTTGTAGACCCCTATAATCTTCATAAAAAGTAGTCAGTGGGCAGGTTAAAAACCCTTTTGAGACTAGGTAGTAAGCCTACCCCTCATGTAATGACTAGATACTACCTTTAGGGTGTTTGACTCCCTAATAATTCATTTTGTATTAAGGAAAACCTGATAAAAAAAAATCCTGAATTCTGAGGGGATTTTCTATGCTAAGACTATGACTTCTATAACGTTTTATGAATATGGGAAAAAATCTGAAATGATTCAATTAGTTGAGGGGAATTGCCTAAGGAACAAGGTTGAGGAATTACCGTACATAACTAAAGTGCATTGTTCTATAAATAATATGGAAAAACTTGTGTCAATTATGAGTTATATAGATGAGACTCTTTTTGAAAAGATGTTTGAGAAGATCACTCATCTAAAGAAGATTCCAGTATGAATTTCAGCAGTCAAAGCCCTATTGCATTTCTGGGACCCAAATTACAAATGTTTCACTTTCAAAGACATTGACATGACCCTTATTATTAAGGATTACACTCAGATTTTGAATTTCCCAAACAGCTCGCATAAGGTCTATTTCAAACAAAAAATTAGAGACACAACTGCTAAAGTCGCTAAATTACTACACTTAGACAAAATTTATCGATACAAAACAACTTATGGAAGTTTTAAGTGGAAGCTTATTGAAGCTAGGCTGAATACAAATAAAAATGAGGGGAAGTTAGGAGATGAAAGATACCAAGTAGTTGTCTTTGCCATCTTTGAGTTAGTGTTATTTCCATCATAAGCTGCCGAGATTATTAGTATTGAAGCTACTAATGCTAATTTCATATAGAAAGCCCCTTAGGTAGGAAGCTCCTCTTATGTCATGAATTGTTGAGATAAAGCATATTTCTCACTAACTAAACTATTTAGTTATATTAGTTATTCACCTTTATTGGTTGCTATGTAATTTGGGAAAATTCAACATTTACCAAGAACCCAGAGTTTAGTTAAATACAATGGGTTGTCCAAAGATTCTGATTATCTAGTTGAATTAAAAGTTATCAAACAAGATTCGAGGTAGTTTGTACTGGTTCACAAAGGTGAAGAAAAGGTTGAATTCCTAGTAAGTTCTAATTATTGAGAAACAATAGGTTATATGAAGTATTTGACAACTTTGAAGAACAGGCCCAATAACAATTGCAAAGCTAGACCATCTATCACCAAATAACCTATAAGAAAAGGAGTTAACAATGAAGAGTAGTTGCAACATGAACTTGATAAGCTTAGAATTGAGCTATGTTATAGTAAGAGTTAATATAAGTTTTTAGAAACCCAACTTGTTGATGAGGAATAGATGAAGGCCTCTGTGAACCAATAGTTAAGAGAAAAGGATGAAAAGATAGTTGTGCTAATGTAAGACCTGAAACTAAGAAAAAAACAACCAACGGATGATTAATGAATGACAAGACATAACCAAGAAGTTTGAGGAGATTGCACAAGGGATCTGAGAGTAGTTAAAAGAAAAGGTGACCAAGTATGTGATAATGGAAAAGAACTTGTTACACTAAAAAGGGTTTCCAAGAGGTTCAATTGAAAGAAACTTAGAGATTGAAGGGTAGATCTACATACCCTCTATGAGATTCAAATCTTTAAATGAATCATTTGTGTTTTAATCTCCATAATGACCTTGACAAATTACCTAACCGATTCAACCATAACAAAAGAAAATTTCACCATAAAAAAAATACTCTAAGGTTGTTTTCTCATGTGTGATTTCTATTTATAAGAGGACAGAAGGGGACTAAAAACCCTCTTTTTTTTGGAGAGTAAGGTTTTGAAAGAGAGAATAAGAATCTTCCCTACCTAAATCTTGGTAAAGACCATAATTATTTTTCTGTTTTCTATTTTATTTTGCCTATAAAAAGGCTATATGCTTTTGTTTATAAGATGGAAGAAAAAAAAATAAGGAGAACACAAAAAGAAATCACGGAGAAAAAAAAAAGCAAAAAATTAAGAAACTCAGATAAAATTAAGCTATTGAAAGTCGTTTGGTAGAAGGGAAGTGGAAAAAGAGAGGAAGAAGGCATAACTTGCAAGTCTAAAATTGAAAGTAGAGATACTATATCTAGGGCTTGAAGAAGGAACATGAAATTCCAAGCAAAGAAGACAACATTGATTAGACAAGGTATACCTCCAACTTTGATGAGAAGGTCACTCAATAAACATACCCCTCCCCTTCTATTTTATTTTTTAAATTCCTGTTTAAAACGTTTATAATGCATCCATTATACTTATTTGTTAGTTTAAAGGCAACGAACGATTGTTTTAAGTTGTTTTAAGCATGCTTTGAAAATAACTTATGTATGCTCAAGTTTTGTTTGATGCCTTGATAGACATGTTAGAAGGTGATAATAAAATGGTAAACGATTGTGTATAATGTTATTTTGCATGCTTTAATGTTTAGTTAATCAATATTAAAGTTATGGTAGAATATGTTAAGTATGATATTGTTGTGGATTATGTTGTTTCAAGGTAGTTTACTGAGTTTGTTGAAATTGCAAGCATAATGTTTAAGCTTAGGGACAATAAAAATGATCAACAAAACATTATTTATGTATAAGAGAATGCATTTTTTTTCTTATTGTAGATAATAGGTTTCAATTGGTGTTTTTGAAGTTTTTTTTTATGGATGAATTTGAGTGTTCTTAGCTTTAAAATTTGATTTCTCACAAACTGATTTTTTTAGCTTTATTCATGTATCTTGGCCAAAGCTTAGACCTTTATATGATGTTACTTTGCCATTTTCTTGTCCATTAAATGCTTACTTAGATCAATCAATTCTTTAAAGTTTGAATATCTAGGTTTGTGTTTATGGCTATAAAGTTTGATTTTATTGAAAACAAGAACTTGTCATTGCTTTTCAATACATAATTGTGCATTAGTTCTTTAATTTTGATCCTTATGTGCTTTTGTTTTGACACGATCAGACTTATATTTTCACTTTGATTTTTGGGTTTTGTTGTTGAGTTCTTGGTTTAGATTCATACAAAAATCTCCTCTGATCTTTTTTTTTTCCTGAGTGTGGGTCGTGTTCGAGGGCTTTTGGGCTTGGACTAGGAAGCCCATTCAATGTGGCTGGGCTAAGTCCCTTACAAGCCTAAGAAAAAAAATGCATTATTTGATCCTTAGGACATGTTTGGCAAACACACCATAATGAGTTTTTGACAGTTTTTGTTGTTGTTTTTTTTCTTGTTTCACCAAAAAAACCCAAATAATTTCCAAAAATTCAGAAAAAATAGGTACCATTTTAAAATTATTTGTGGTGGGCCCATCACATTTTTTTTAACTATTTCATTTAATATTTGGGCTATAAACTTACATTGTAAGAGACTGATCCGATATTAAATATACATGCTTTTCTTTGAAATTTTAGAAAAATACAAATACAAATACAAAAACAAATTCAAAATTCCTTATTTCATGCATATTTTATTAAAATAAATTAAAATAAATTGTATTTTTGTCATACTTTAAAAAATAAAATAAAAATCAATTAATGGATATCATAACAAGTTTGTAATTATCTATTAGGATTGGACTAAAATTTAAAAAACGCCATAAAAATCAATTGTTCAATTAATATTTGGAGTATGAATTTTACAATATAATATATATTTGTGGTATTAAATTAAATGGACTAACAAAAATAAAATTTTAGTAATTAATGGTAGATTTTAATATTTGGGGTATAAAATTAAACTATAAAGCATATCCTAAGTGTTAAAGATACAAAATAGAAATAAGTACATTAAAATTTAGGTCTTAGAATGGATAAGTTTTAGCTTGATAAGGGATGAACCTCTTTACTAAGAGGGATCTACTTCAAATCAATAAGATATGAATCTCTTTATTGAGGAAACCTTTCTTGAACTTTAGATAGACCAAGGAAAAAAAAACATGACCTAGAAAAAAAACAATCAATCAATAATGCAGTTTGCCGTAGGGAGGGTGCACTAGCGATGATATGTCTTCCCATGCACAACTAGTCCCCTTACCTAGACTCTTATAGATTAGTAGGTTTTCTAATGACCATAATACTATGTCATGACTTCTCAACTCTCTAAATCAAGTTTCATGATTAATCCCAACACATCTAAAACCCCCTTGATCTAGGACGAAGATCCATAATTCGATGTTGTGCATGCCATAACAATAGTATAAGAGAAGATTGTTTAAAAATAACAACATATTAATCTTGTACTTACTGAATAAAAGATTTTAATTCATTACATTTAAATAACATATAATTATGTGTATGTTTGAGTTTAATTTTTCTCAAGCATCTTCCTTTCACTATATTTTTTTTATAAAGGTTATCCAAGATGGGAAAATATTAACAAATTCCCACTTGAAGGCATTTCCATACCATCATCATGTCTTGGAACACGGTTGATTTTTGTTCTCAAGTGAGGCCTTAAATATTGAGATCTCTTCAACAATATAAATCTCGTATATCGAAGCTTTAACATGAGCCTTGCTTTTAACTTTTTTGTTAAGGTTGAATAAATATCTGTATAAAAACCTTGGAATTAAATGAAGTTTTAAGTTTTGTTAAAATAAAAGACAATTGAAACTTAATTAGGATGCATATATATAATTCATAACCTCTCAAATAGATACATCCATCTATAATAGACATAACTTCCAACTTTTGCCTTAAATGGTAAATGTTTGAGTAGATGTTTTATTAAGTTGAACAAAAATGAAGGGAATATCATCTTAATTTTGTAGATTGTCTAGACATTATTCATTTCAAGCTTCTTCATGTATGTGGTATGCAACTTGTTAGAACATATATCTCTAAAAAAGTGTTTGATCTCCATGAGTGCATCTTATACAATTTTTAGCAATAAATCCCGACAAGCAAGTGGAATAAGAGTTTGCATAAACACGTGGCAGTCATGACTCTTCATTGCATACAAATTTCATCCTTGAAATTCACCAATCTAGATATATTCTAAACATATCCATCATGAAAACACAGAATCTTAAGCCATTGGTTGACTAGCAATTATGCATTCTTGTCTAAAGCGAAGCTAGCCTTAAGCTTTACGACCTGTGGCCCATCATAAATCAACTTCACATTTTTATGGTGACAAAACGAAGGTATATTCATTTTACCCTTCATGTTTTCTTGTCTTTCCCTTCACATCCATCATCGTATTAAAAATGTTTTCAAACATGTTCCTTTTTATATGCATGACATCCATATTATGACAAAAAAAATTAGTCTTTCAATAAAGAAACTCCCATAAAATACTTTGTTTTACCCAATTATGGTCACACCAAAATTAGAAAACTTCTGTATACTAGATTGAAAACCAAACACAATGCCCTCGTATTGTGGGTCCATGCCATACAATTCTTCAGTTGACTATACCAGTAGGGCAACATCCTTCTCAACTCTACCTACAAATAAGTTCTTTCTATTATTTTTGTACTTGTGATTGGTTGGCCAGAACATTTAATGATAAAAACAAATATTTTGTCATCATTTGTTAAAGTAAAGACTTTGTTATTTTTCATATAGTCTAGATGTGCTAAGTTTTCATGTGTGCTCCAATAAAAAAATCATCTCAATTTAAAATTATTGGTTAAATTCAAAATTAATCAATCTATTTTTATAATGCCTTTTAATAATGATCAATTTTTTTTTAAAAAATCGAATTCCTCCAAATTTACATAAATCCTCAACATCACAATAAAATTGATAAAATATGAAATATACTCATTAAGTAACTTATTATTTATTTCATTATAAAACACATAAGTTACAAAATTAAACTCAATTTCATCAAATGATAAACAAATATAATTTTTGAAAATCTCAAACAAACCTTAACATATACAAATCATACATTCATACAATAAATTTCTATAGGAAAAATCTATAAAACAAGTCAACACACAAACAAACTACATGTACTACATAAAAATATCAAAAAACTAACATAAAAAATGGGTTATAACAAAAAATGGATATGTTTGCTTACTTGATGTGGCGAATCTTCAAAACAAATTGAGCCAAAACAGGAATACTAATAGATTGAGTGTTGGAGTGGTTGAATTTGTGATGATGTGAGCCTGTTTTGTGACACAATGATGGGGGATATGTGTTATTTTCTATAGAAATAAAAAGAACTAAGAAAAAGAAACAAGGGAGGGGGGTCTTCTGAAATGTTATAACTTGAATATTATTGACGAAGTTATCAATGGAAATTAGCAATGATTATTTTTTATAGTTGATTTTGTCTGTAATATTAACATGTCATATTTTTTGACAGAAATAATAAGAAAATACTTGTCCAATTTTTTTTCATTCCTTGAATTCCACCTATAATCATTTTGGTATACACCGACATAAATGTTTTTGTTAGTGAATATTGATTGAAACAACAACATTATATTTTGTTGGTAAATGTCATCATAATTTATCGATGATATTTTTTCCGTATGTATTTTCATTTGATATCATGTCATATTTTTTAAAAGAAATAACGAGGGAATACCTATCTAATTTTTTTTCATTCCTTGAATTTCACCTATAATCATCTCGGTATGCACCAACAAAAATGTTTTCATCAATGAATATTGACTGAAACAACAATATTATATTCTATTGATAAATGTTGTCATAATTTACCGATGATATTTTTTCTATCGGTATTTCCATTTATATTTAATAATTTTTTAGTAGTGAACTAAAGATACCTCTTACCATAAAAAAAAAATAAAAAAAAATAAACCTATGTGATACATATTGGCTGGCACATTTACATGTAGTCAAAGATTATGCGGGCAAAGTAGTTCAAGATTTCAGATAAGAAATTGGAAAAATAATCAAGGCATATAACTTAATAAATAAAATGAGATGTCTAATGCTATGTTATCTGTGAAAGGGAAGTTAAAAATAATAATCATAAAACTCCATCAATTTTCCACTTTAGTTTTAATATCTCTCTTGAAGAGTTAATACAAAACCATATCTAAATTTTTATTTAATATTGAAATTTTATGATTCCTATAATTATTTAATATAATATTAGAAATTCAATAATTTATATAGCAGTCATGAGTTTGAACTCCACTACTTATATATTTTATAATTAAATTAATAAAATAAAACATAAAATACTGATAGGTCTATTCTTTAATAAAATTAATAAAATTAAAAATTAAATAATGATTGATGTGTGCTAAGTTTAAAGTTAATACAAAAGTATTCCCCAAGTCTCATCTCACTTATTAAGATTTTGAATTAAAATAGATTTTTGACAATTTTTAATAAGAATAAAAACCGAATTTTTTTTCCGTATAATGCCAAATTTTACACTTGGCCTTTACATTTGTGGAATATTTCAATAATTCATGAGAAGGTCCTTTTGTCGGTAAGTTCTACTATGTTGTGTGCCTGCCTTTCCATGGTTGAAGCAATGGTGTCTGCATATGCACATTCTTTCAAACCTACCTATTCGATGAAACTTCTTTGAGAATTACTATGCTCTTTCAGAAAGAATTAGTTTGTCAATCATATGTCGACACAGTGGTGCTGACCATGAATATGGAACATTGCACATCGGTTAGCATCCTGTTTGTCTCTTTCTTCTCTACAAAATACAACATGCGAGCTAACGTGCAAGCTTTAATAACATGAAAATTTAAGCCTTTATTCTCATCTCTTGAATTGACCTGACAGATTCAGTACTAGGAGGGATGATAATGGTATAATTATGTTGGAACAACTTCTTTTGTTATATTATAAATGGATATGTTTTAAAAATAAATTTATTGTTTTTAACTTATTTGATTATTGTTAATGATCTATTTATATGTTAATAATGGTTTTACATGCATTTTTTTAACTAAACTTATTAAATTATTGACTCTAAAAAAAAAATTAAAAATCATTACTCAATTAAGTATTTTATTTATTTAAAAAAGGATGGGTAATGAATATCTAAATGGATATGCAAAATTTGATGATTTGGATATGATTATTCAAAATAAAAAACTGATAAGAAATGAAAGGGTTATATATGATGATTATCATTATTTTATTTGGATATAGTTATGGTTATATATTCTACAATCTAAATTTATGAATACTCATTGTGATCTTTATTTAATACATCAAACTAAGGACATCCAAAATAATTTCTATAATTGCTTTATGTTAAGCATACAGAGATAGCAGACAATGACATTCAAGAAGAGAATTGCAGTTACAAAGTTTGAATCTACAACTATTTCTAGCTCCAACTAGTTCCAGCTCTTGTAACTGCTACAACATTGATGAACTGGTTGATTACTTCTTGTGACAGCTACATCAACAGATATTGTGACAATGGATACTAGCTGCTGTCGCCACTGCAACAATGATGAACCTGCACTAATCACCTTATTTCAAATTTGAATTCTATTGTGCTAAAATATAATGAAGAACAGAAATAATAATAAAAAAAAAACTTGAGGCGTGCACAAATATTTTCATTAAGGATAATTCCTTAACACAAAGTTATTATCTAGAATTTAACAAGTTTCTCCTCTAAAATAAAAGTTACAAAAACAGCTACATCAAAATTGAAAGAAAATATCAGCAAGCTCTACAAACATGGGAAATACTATGGTTTTTTCAGCACACCTTAATTGTAAGAGTGCATGCTCTCTCTCTCTCTCTCTCTCTCTCTCTCTCTCTCTCTCTCTCTCTCTCTCTCTCTCTCTCTCTCTCTCTCTCTCTCTCTCTCTCTCTATATATATATATATATATATATATATATATATATATATATATATAGCAACTAGGGAGGAAATAAATTAGAAAATTAAAGAGTTGTTATAACAATTCAAAAAATAAAAAAGATGTTAAGGAATTAAAGAGTTGTAGCTATTAAAAAAAATTCAAATAAAAGACTTGTTAGGATTTTGTGACTATTAGAAATTTAATTTCAAGTATTTAAAAAGTTATGGTTTCAATTTAAGGGTCAAAAACAAATTATTGTTGGAGACAATATTCAAAAAATACAAGTGTTGCCTCGTGCGTAGTGGGCAATAAGAAGTATTTCTTTTGCTCGGTTCAACCTTATGCACGTGAGCTTACTACCCTTTCCTAGTTGGTTACTATCCCATATCAAAGTTCACTACATAAACACTAGATAAATGATTTATTTTTTCAATGTGGGATAGAAAGCCCTATATATACTCTATGTTAACAAGAAGTTGTGTTTTTTCGATGTGGGATAAAAACTTTTTGAAATATTCTTCATTATTTACAATAATCCACCATATATTTCAAAAGAATTTTGGAGTAAAAATGTACTTGCTGGGTTTTTATCTATTTAGTATAGTGCATCTAACCTGGTGTCTTTTTGGACTATGAACTAGATCATATAAAGAATGAGATTTAACTTCCAGAATTATTAGTGAAATTTTTAATTTTCATAAACCAAAAATTCTTATTGTAAGTTAGATATCTTACCAATCACATTATAGGTCATGCACGTGCCTGATTGTTCATGAGTGCTCTAGAGATAGATTTTGCTAGTATTTTATAGGAGTAGCCCCACTCCACACTCATATAAGTGATTCTATCAAGTGTTCACTGTAATTTGAACATTGTCCATAAGGAATATGCAATTCATTAAGAACTTTGTAGTTCATCATTTCTTTAATTGCAGACTAGCACTATTCTCATATTATAGGAAAAGACATGTTTTATAGTGTTACAAAATCATAAATAACGTTGTTATTACCTATATGAACTTAATTCATAGGATCTCTAATCACATAGGTAGGGTTACCATCATTTTAATTTCTCACTTAAGCACTAGTCTCATTCCCTTGATGTTTCTATATCATCTTTCTGCAAAGTGATTTAGTTAGAAGTCGGCCAAATTCATTTCTGACTTCATATAATTAATTGAAATAATTTGATCTTTTAGTAGTTGCTTTACAACATCATGTCTTAATCAAATGTGTTGATTTTTACCATGGAAAGATTTATTCTTAGCAATGGTTATTGTCGTTTGGCAATCACAATGCATGGATATATAAGGTGTTGGTTTTATTCCCAATGGAATTTTAGTTAAAAGATTCCTCAACCAATTAGCTTCATTTCATGTTGATTCCAAAACTTTAAATTCTGACTTTATAGTGGATCGAGTGATTAACTTTGCTTGGATGATTTCCAAGACACTGTACCACTAACAAGAATAAAGATATAGCTTGTTAGAGAATAATATAAATCATATCTTAAACCTTACCTAACAGCTTAAGCTATAGGGTTGAGATGGTTCTTTGACATGGTATCAGAGCTTAATGACCAAGCGGTCACGAGTTCGAATCTCACCATCCCCATTTATTTAATAAAAAATAAGCACAAGGTAATGTGGGTCTGTGCAAGTTTCAAGCCCAAAGGGCTTTAAATTGAGGGGGTGTGTTAGAGAATAATATAAATCATATCTTGAACCTTACCCAACAGCTTAAGCTATTGGGTTGAGATGGTTTTTTGGCATAGCTATTAGTGGATTTAATCTCATCTGAATCTAAAATGCAGTTAGCATCATTGTATCATTCTAATATAATGAGAAATCCACCATATAGAATACCAAAGTTCATGATACATCTCAAATTTTTCATTATTCGGACTATTGTCGCCCAATGCTCATGATTGGAATTTTATGTATATCTACTCAATCTACACACACCATATGCTATATCAGGTCGAGTGAAGTTCATCAAATGCATCAGACTTCCAATAATTTAAGCATACTCAAGCTAAGTAACAACTTCACCTTTATTTTTTTAATTGAGAGTTAACATCATAAAAGGTACTCACATATGTCATATCAAAGTGACCAAACTTTTTGAGAAGTTTTTCTACATAATGTTCTTGTGTTAACATTATGCCATTGTCTTTCCATATAATTTTAATACCCAATATTACATTAGCTTCACTCTTATCTTTCATATCAAATTTAAAGGTTAAGAAATGCTTAGTGTTATGCACGACATTCATACTAGTACTAAAAACAAACATATCATCTACATATAAACTAATGATCATATATTCATTATCAATAGACTTAGGATACACACATTTATCCACACTAACTGAAGAAAAACCATCATTTAAAACAACTTGAATAAATTTCTCATGCCACTATTTTGGAGCTTGCTTTAAGCCATATAAAAACTTTTTAAGCTTACATACTTTATTCTTTTGACTACGAACTATACAACCTTCAGGTTGTAACAATATATCTCTTTTTCTAGATCACCATTTAAAAAAACAGTTTTAACATCCATTTGATGTATAAAAAGGTTATAAATAGAAGCTAAAACATTTAAAAATCAAAGTAAAGAAATTATAGTTATAGGAGAAAAGGTATCAAAATAATCCACATTTTGTTTTTTAGTACAATCCTTTGCAACTAATTTTGCTTTATATTTATCTATAAAACCATTAAGCAAATATTTTTTTCTTAAAAATCCATTTACAACCAATAGGTTTTGCACTTCGAGGCAAATCAACAATCTCTCAAGTTTGATTTTGTAAAATCGAATCAATTTTAATTTTAATTGCTTCTTTCCAAAACAAAGAATCAGAAGAAGAGATAGCTTCAAAATAGATCATTGGATCCTTATCTACTAGATAAGTGAAAAAGTCATTTTCAAAAAAAGTTTCTTTCCTTTGTCTCTTATTCCTTTTCACTTTCATAATGTGAGTTTCATCAACTCTATTATCATTAACAAGTGCATGAAAAAATCTTTTCATTTAATAAATAAATGTGTTCAAAGAATTTTGCATTTTTTATTTCAATAATATGTAATCTAGCACATCACTTTTTAAAACTAGAAACCTAAATGCAACACTATTTTCGGCATAACCAATAAATATACAATCGAAAGTTTTTGAACTTATCTTTATCTTTTTTTGGTTCATGTAACATAACCTTAGCTAAACATCCTAACACTTTTAGATATTTTAAATTAGAAGAATAATCTTTCCATAATTTATAAGGTGTTAAACCAGTTTTCTTATATGAAATTCTATTTTGTAAATAACATGCAAATAAAAGTTCTCATAAATTATCAGGTGTTGAAAAACTAACTAGCATAGCATTCATCATTTCTTTTAAAGTTCTATTTTTTGTTTCAGTTACCCTATTAGACTCAAGTGAATAAGGTGAAGTAACTTCGTATATTATACCTTACTTTTCATAATAATCATTCATTAGAGCATACTCACCTCCTCTATCATATCTAACTCATTTGATTTTTTTTATTCAGTTGATTTTCTACTTTTAGTTTATATAATAAGAATATGTTATAGACTTCATCTTTACTTACAAGCAGGTAAAGTTTTGTATATCTTGAAAAATCATTTATGAAGGTCACATAATATTTCTTACCTCCTCTAATCATAGTTTGCTTTTCTAAATCTGTGTGTATTAAGTTAAGAAATTCAGTTTCTCTTTTAACAGAAGCCTATGTTTTCTTAGTAATTTTAACTTCAACACATATTTCACATTTATTCATAGATGAAGAATTTAAGCCAGAAATTAAACCAAGAGAATTTATTTTCTTAAGATAAGATAAACTAACATGTTCTAATTTAGCATGTTATAGATCAATAGAGTCAAGCAAATAAGTAGAAGAAGATGCATTGCCATTCGTTTCTTTAGCAACATTAAGTACAAAAAGTCCATGGTTACAATATTATTTCCTTACAAATACATTGTTCTTAGTCATTACAATATTGTCAAATTCAAATCACACTTTGATCCTAAATTTTCTCAACAAACCCACATAGACCAAATTTTTTCAAAGCCAACGTTTTACCTGAAGTTAATTTTAGAAAGACTTTGCATTTTCTAAGAACATTTGCAGTTCTTGAGTCTCCAAGGTATACCACTTCTTCTTTATCATTAGAAGGTTTATAGGTGGAGAAGAATTTTTTATTTGCACACATGTGCCTAGTAGCACCAGAGTCTACCACCTAATTTTTCTCATTGCTCACTTTATTGACTTGAGAAACAACCACAACAATGATGTCTTCTCCTTCAACCATGTTGACCTTAGTTTTAGGAGGATTGTTGTTTCTCTTTCTAATTTGGTATTAAGATGCATGGTAGTCAGGTTTGCCACACACAAAAAAGCTTTCCCTTTTCTTAAAATTGTTGAGTTTGAGTTTGAACATAGTGGTATTATTACCATTGAACTTATTATTATTATTATTAAATTTATGTTCATACCCTTTTTTATGTGAACTTCCTTCTACTAACTTTGCTTTGGTTTCTTCCTAGTAGTTTGCATCTCCTTTCTATTTGTGTCTTCAATGATGATGTGTGTAATAAGATCAATTAAAAATAATTATCCATGCTTGTGCTTGAGTTGTTGCTTCTAGTCATTCCATTAGTTGGGTAGTTTTTTTTATCAATATTCCAGCAATGAATCCTTCAAGATTGTTGATATTTTTGGCTTCATGTCCTCTAATAATCTGTGGTATTCGTTAATTTAAGTTTTAATATCTTTGTTCTTCACCATTTCCCATTGGTAAAATTTTCCAATGCTAAATTTTTATTTTTTTACATCTTCGGCAATATACTTTATCACTATATTGCTCCATATCTCCTTTGTTTTCTTATAGCTGCAATATACATCAAATAACTTATTGGAAAGAGTGTTTAAAATAAAGTGTTTATAAACCTTATTCTAATATGTCCATACTTTGGCATTATCATTGTTCTTGGGATCAGTAAGAACCCAAGCAACTCAATACATATCAAAGACATCAAAGATTCTTTCTTACCACCTTTTGAAGTTTTCTCCAATAATAACCTCAATCTTTGAAATATCAAGGAATGGCTTAGCTAATGACACAATGGCAGTAGTAGTAGAGTTAGCGACATATCAAAGACATCAAAGATTCTTTCTTACCACCTTTTGAAGTTTTCTCCAGTAATAACCTCAATCTTTGAAATATCAAGGAATGGCTTAGCTAATGACACAGTGGCAGTACTAGTAGAGTTAGCGACATATCAAAGACATCAAAGATTCTTTCTTACCACCTTTTAAAGTTTTCTCCAATAATAACCTCAATCTTTGAAATATCAAGGAATGACTTAGCTAATGACACAGTGGTAGTAGTAGCAGAGTTAGCGACATGAGAGATGACAACAACAGAGTTCTCAACAACAACATTATTAAGGGTAACAATGTTGTTAGTAGTAATGTTTTTGTTCATGTTACTAAACTATCATTAAGATTGTTATAATAAAATACAATGAACATACACAAAATAAAACACGAGGCGTGCACAAACACTGTCCTTAAGGATATTTTCTCAACACAGGGCTATCCTTCAGGATTCAACAAGTTCCTCCTCTAAAATGAGGGTTACAAAAACAGCTGAACCAAGATCGAAAGGAAATACCAGCAAACTCTACAAACATGGGAAAATACTACGGTTTTTCAACACACCTTGATTGTAAGAGTGCATACATATATATATATATATATATATACACTGCTAATATGTAATAGCTAGGTGGGAAATAAATAAGAAAATTAAAGAGTTGTTAGGGAATTAAAGAGTTATGGATGTTAAAAACATTTTAAAATAAAACAGTTGTTAGAATTTTGTGATTGTTAGAAAATTAATTGCAAGTGTTTAAACAATTATGGTGTCAATTTAAGGGCCAAAAATAAATTATTACTAGAGATAAAAGGTTCAGAAAGTACAAATGTTGCCTCACATTCAAGGAGGGGGAATTAGAGGTTTTTCTCTTGCCCGTCTCCACCTTATGCGCATAAGCCCACTATCCTTTCCTTGTTGGTTACCATCCCATATATCAAAGTTTACTATATAAACATTAGATAAAGGTCTTATTTTTTCAATGTGAGATAGAAAACCCTATATATACTCTATATTCACAAGAAGTAAGTTGTGTTTTTTCAATATGGAATAAAAACCTTTTGAAATAGTCTTCATTATTTACAACAAATTCAAATTGCATTTGTAATAATAACTCATAAATAATTAACTATTAGATATGTCTATATATATACTTCGGTTGTACAATTCAATTAAGAAAATAAAAACAGTAGAGATGTTTCTTTATAATCTTTAAGTTTATTTTTCTATCTCTTTATGTTTTTTTTATTGCATATAAATATTTATATATTAATGTTTGTTATATATATATATATATAAACATTATTATTTGATTTAGAATAAGTTTTATTTGTTATGATAATTGAGATAATATGTATTAATATGAAAGCTAGAGCCATTGCGACAATGATACTAGAAAAAAAGAGTTCAACACAAAGCAAATGAAAAAGCATATGTAAATATCATCTAATTGGGACTACATTAGAATACCCTCTAAGCCTCTATACAAATCCTTGTCTATATAATTGAACATGGGATTGATAGTCTTCAACTATAATGTCAAGCGGTGTAGAACAAGGTGGAAGTTAACTGACTAGGTTAGGGAGTTTATCTTGAAATATAAGATTATTCTAGCACAACCAAATTCCACAACAGATAATATAGGCAAGCATAATGATTGCCTGACCTTGAAATCTCATTTTAACAAAAACTTCTACTGAAACAAAGCTTTATTAATGTCATGCATCATTGAAAACCTAACCATCCATACAATGTAAGAGAAGATGATTTGAAGTCTCTAAATGAGCATTGCAAAAAGAACAACAAGCATTCTCATAAACAAGCAAGTTTATACGAACCAACACATCTTTGTTATAGATACTATCACGTAGTAAGAGCCATATGAAGACTTCAATCTTTGGAGAAACAAGACCATTCTAGCATAAAGAAGAATAAGGAAATAGACCTAGAAATATTATTCTGTTATGAATTAAACTTCCGGACTTAACCGTGTATGTTCTAGATTTGTCAATCACCCAGCGTCAAATATCATCAACATTCAGAGTCAAGATTATCTCCTCAATATTGGTCATGGGATGGCCTAGGATGGGAAGCTCAGAATCTCGCCGATTTCTAATTCAACTGAGATTTATGAGTGTGGTTGTTTTTGTTTTTTAAAGTGCTTTTCATTCATAAAAGTATCAAAATATTTTATTTTTTTAAATCATTTTTGATATGAGCGCATCAAAATGATCTAAAAATACAAAAAAAAAATATTAATTTGAAGAAAATAAAAAAAAATTAATTTTTTTTCAAAAGTGCATTTGAAACGCAAAAACAAACAGGTAAGAACATCGACAACTGTTAAACCTTGATTAGCTAACAAATAATACAATCAAGGATACGTTTCTTTCAAAATACATTGATGGAGCCATTGATCTGACAAAAAATAAATAATCCTTCCATTCCCAACTTTAAACTGAATAACAATCTTCATTGTAAGGTGAAATTTATCATTGAAATTTATTGTTG
>Ga0325410_1002255_pt1 | contig 21551 bp, 9 predicted proteins | sample PopdelMetagenome_16_FD_206182 | JGI IMG/M metagenome (GOLD analysis project Ga0325410, IMG submission 206182) | Populus deltoides microbial communities from Bellville, Georgia, United States - Xylem-PdIQD-R3 | ecosystem: Host-associated > Plants > Phyllosphere > Stem > Wood/Secondary xylem...
TGGTATTCTTTGCTCAATTTGCTTATGTATGGCATGTTGGTTCATAGATTCTTTCCACCTTTTTTTATGAATAAGAAACGACAGCCACCGAGAAGTGTTGACAATAAATTTAAACTAAGATTTCTTGCAATCAGAGGCACCCAGAGATTTCCAGATTAAGTCGGCATAATTAATTTTCTAGTTAGAATAAATTTCTTATTCAGTTCAATTTCTAGGATTTTAGGTCTATAAATAAGCTTGTAATTAGAGTTATAAGGAGGAGATAATAGATGATAGCAGAGAAAAATTCAAAGAGAAAATCTAAAAAAGTATACTTTTCTCTCAATTTCTTTCTGTTCTTCAGTTTTGCACTTTGTCATTGTTGTTCAGAATAAGTTTCAGCATTAATCTTCCTACAAGTGGTATTTGAGCAGCCAAGTGAGCTCCCTTTATTCCTGTTTTGAAACACGTGTCATCACGACGGATTGAATAAAATATACAGTACAGTTAATAACATATACAATAAGCATAATTAAGATTCCAAGCAATGCCTTTTTTTCTACTTGTTAGGAAAAAATCAAGAAACGCTCTTTGATATAAGCTAACACATGCAAGATGTATTTCTATTATGAATTTTATTTCAACTATATCTATGACAATCAACTTTTAAATATAATACTGCATAAAGAAGAAAAAAGAAGCTTCAGATTTAAGTTAAGACACCTGGGGAGAAATATTAAGGGAAGACACATGCAACTCATACCTTTACAGCCAAAATGTTTCTGAAGATTATGCATAGTGGAGTTCAGGTTGAGTGATTTACTGTTGTGCTACCAACTTGAATTTTGTGTGCTTAGTCCCTGGTGCTTCATGCATATTAATACTATGAATCAGTAAATGTTCTTTACTTTGTATCATGAAATCAAATGTTATTCTTAAGAAAGAATAAAACACTTTGCTCTCTGCACAAGCCAAGACTGTAAGATATGTATATAAGAGTCATCATTAAAAATTAAAATGACAAATGAAATGCATTGCTTTCATTTACACAAGCTTAAACTTTATGTAAAGCGTATGATTTTCGTGAGCAGAAACTCCCTCCTCTCCTCTCAAGCAACAGTGCCATGTAAGATTTATAGATTGGAGTATAACTTTATTTTAAGAAGACAATCAGGAGAGTGACTGGGGATCAGCAAGCTTGGAGTATAACATTATTTCTCATTTTATTTTATTTTTAATCAAGAAAAAAGCTCCTTAGGATATGGGTGAGCCTAAGGAGTCATCGGAAGTCAAAACACAAAGGCAAGCTACACCCCAATTGAAATGATCATCACCGAAATCCTCTCCAAACTAAACATCAAAACTCTGCACCGCTACAGATGCGTGTTCTTTATTAGACAGGTATGAACGAATATGTCAAAACCAGCACAAACAAAACTCTTTTTATCCAAGAAAAAAGGAGGCGGTGGTTATATCTTTATTCCGTTGATTTTGACATTCTGGTGTCCCCAATAACCCTACAAGACCAACCATGTGTTACAACATCAAAACAAGAATGTGCTGGGTTTTTAGTTGGTTCTTGTAATGGTTTACTTTCTTACAAAGATGGTGAAATTCTTATTTGTAATCCCATTCATTCCACAATTCGATAACACGTTCAGAAAACTTCAAGGCGCTCATCTTTCCTTGCCTTCAACGCTGATCAGATATGAACTGTATTCTTTTTTCTTTTCTTTTCTTATCATTTTTATCATGGACACATTTTTAGATGTGATCCATGGATGGGTGGCCACTTCTAAGAACCAAACTATAAGGAAAAGCTCTTCACTTAAAATTTCTAATCAATCACGTATTTATATGTGAGTTGAAAAATGTAAATGATAGGATTTGAACTAGAAATTAATGTTCTCTCTTCGAGGCCTTAGACAAAACTATAAATAGAGCCTTTTAAAATATTTAAGAATTTTTTTTTTTATTTTTATATATATCTGACAAGTGATGAGGTCTTGAGCAGTTTTTATTTTGTGCTTGAAATTTAGCAGTTGTTAAGTAGTGACAATTTTTATTTTATAAAGTATAATTAATAAATATATTTTATTTATTAGGAACAACTTGAGTTGTTGGCCAAGTAACCCTTGCCATAAGCCAGCTCTATCCGTGGCTACCTCCTTCCTAGTTAACTATTACCACCAGCTAGCATTAAAAATACATTAATGAATTAAACAGAATAGCAGGCTCGTAGTAATCACATAATGCATGGACAGCATACCAAATTATTCATTCACAACATCTTTCGCAGCAATTCACATGAATCACGTTGAATAAAGTAAAATCTCAATTAAACAATAAACAAATGAAAGCAATAATAAAGTATAAAAGAAAAGAGCTTACAATAAGAGAAAAGTATCGAATTGACGTAGAATTCTTCTACACAACAGAAATCATGCTTTAAAATATTTAATATAAAATCATTCTTGATCCTCTTACAAAGTTAAGTAAGATTCTAAAGAATTGTTTTATAAGCTCAGTAATGCTTACGAATAGCTAGTTTTATATTATAATCTAAGTACCTTTACAGCCAAAACGTACCTGAAGATTATGGAAAGAGGTGTTCCGGCGTGTAGAAGAACAAGTCAAAGAGCAAGAGCATGCTGCAACAACCACCAAATCTGCAGGAACTTAGCTATCTAATATTCAAAGTTCAAATTCAAACAAGATTGTATCTGCTGTTTAAATTTTGAACTATCAGATATACATACACGTGTAGGACAACAGTTAGCATTATCATTTATTTAAATTATCATTTATTTAAACCCTCTGTACATGCACACTAAAGGAATGAAATATACAAGACAGTATTCACATATTTCCTCTCTGAGTTCTGCAATTTTATACGGCGGGCTAATTTACTGGTTGTGCAACCAGGTTGATTTTGTGTATTTTTTACTTCTGGTTCCGCAAAAATCTGCTTCATGTATATTAAAGATGCTGCAAGAATATGAATTTGTAAAAATACTTTACTTCTTATCATCAATATGAAAGGATATTATAAACACCTGCTCTCATCACGATCATTGCTACAAAATAAAAGGACCACTGGAATAAATTGCTTTCGATTGTCACAAGCTAAATCTTCATCATGAGCACAAATCACTTCCCATCCTCTCAAGAAAATATATAATTCATGTAAAACTTTATCCTTTTTTCTCTTACCCCTAAATCAAGGAGAAAATCTCCATCTAATGCTACAAGAAATAAAAGTTCATGACTACGTTTAGGAAAACTTGAGCTTATTGACGATTTTAACGATCTTCTTCTGTTTTTTTAATTTTGTCTTAAGAGAAAGGATATCTTTGAACTAACGTGTTATCATATAAATAATATATGAACATATATGGATTTTGTCTTAAGAGAAAGGATATCTTTGAACTAACGTGTTGTCATATAAATAATATATAAACATAATAATTTAAGAAACCGAGAATTCAACCCTTTGTACATATAATAACGTATCAATCACAAACATGTAAAAATCTTATTATCAAAATAAACAAATGAAAAATAAAAGAAGAAGGAATAATAACATATGCAAAGTACCAAGTAATTATTTACTTGTAGATACACTGCTCACTAATGCCAAGATGTGACATAAGAACGGCCACAAAGGTAAGTAGCTCTCCTCCTTGACTAAGTGCTTTTGCATGCTCTTTCCATCCACAATGAATCGCAGCAAAAGTTAGCATCTCCACCCACACTTGAGATATCATTTCCCATTTTGTTTCATCTGACCACCCATCCTCTGTCTCCAGCAAGTCCAATGCACTGGCGAGGTTGCGACCATCAGATAGCACTGACCCTTCGGTTTGTCCCTCTTCAACTTGAAAAGTGGCTTCTACGCTGGTTGACATGTACTTTGCTTCACCCATCTCTTTAGGTAGCATAAACGGCATATCACTCCGAAGATACAACATGTAACTAGCTAAAGATCTGCTTACTTTAACATGAGGAGATTCAGTATGGCCTACGTGACAAAACCAAGTGGCAATGTGCCATAATAGGAAGCTTTCATGAAAGTCTATATCAACCACAGACCAACCAAATTTTTCAGAGCATCCGTTACTTCTAAGTGCATGATCACCTCTCTCTGCCAATATCATCCTTTGATCATCTTGGCGACTGTATCTTGAACGCATATCTAAGAGACGTTCGAAGATCAATTCCTTTAAATAACAATCCACATCCTCTTTCCATCTCCGAAAGTTGTGACCCTTGCTGATAAGATTTCCCATTGGTACACTTTGCTCAATATGCTTATGTATGGCATGTTGGTTCATAGATTCTTTCCACCTTTTTTTATGAATAAGAGACGACAGCCACCGAGAAGAATAAATAAATTGACAAATAGACTCCGCCAATGGCTCCCTTTTCTTGCTAAGCCAAAGCATAGTCCAATCAGAGAGAAGCATCCAAATGACTGAGTATATATCAAGAACAACAGCTCCTCCTAGCAACAAGTATGATATAGTGATATCAATTTCGGAATAGGCTTTGGAGTTTCTGGGCATTATCCAGAATGCAAGTAATGCGGAGACAGAGAGTAGAAAGTTGATGGAGCGGAGAAAGAGGCGAGGCCGCCAGCCAACCCCAGTCATCGCCTTGGTGAAAAGGACATCAAACATGAAACCCAACTCCACTCCTATCAACTCGAATGCTTTGGCAGCAGACTTCCTCTTCAAGATATTATAGCTGCTCATATGAGTTGGATATGTAACAAGGTAATCTCCATATAGTAACTTCAAAATTCGGAATAAGAAATGAGCTTCATGGAGATGTTTTGCCTCTGGTCTTATGCGATCAAATCCCAAAACTTTATCGCACCTTGTTGCATCCATGTTATCGAAGTCATCGCGTGGAATTTTGTTATCTAATTGCTCTCGTAGAAGCTTCCTTTCTTCGTTTGCGGAGTCTCTAAACTTGTTGGAGCTTGCTAACCAAAGAACCAAAACCCTCTCCCCATATTTCATGATTCCGGCAATAAAGATAGGAATGGCTAAATATCTGAGCGGATCCATGCTCCACCATGACCTCAATGATGCATAAAAGGACATCGAAAGTTGCGTTAATAGCTGAAGCACATGCCTCGACCACAGTTCGTTGTCCTCTACTGCATAGGCAGTAAAGGTGTAAGGGCCACCAAGGTGGACAAGGAGCATCGATGACCAAAATGCCGGGGTGATGCTTTCATTTTTAGGGGTACAATTGGAACCCCCTTGATTGCGAGTAATTGTACCCAATGAAAGAGTTGCCAACGGGTCAGCTGACGTATATGCTAGCCAAACCAGCGTCCCAAGCCAGATTCCGGCTGTATACTTTCGTCGACCGCCAGCGATGGTGAGGAAAATTTGCAGCCAGAGACTTAGCAAAATCATTGAGCGAAGCTGCCAGTCGTTCCACAATGCGACAACACGTACAGATAAACCATCCACATCCATGTTTGCTCCCCTTCATTATAAGCCAGACATGAACTTTACTTAAAGATATATTAATCAGTTAAACAAAATTCTAGCTAATAATCAACTTATGCATTTACAACATATTTCGTAGTAGTTCATATAAATCAAATGTAATAAGACCTCCCTTTATTCATGTTCCGGAAAAAGTGTCACTACGACAACAAATTGATTAAAATATAAATACAGTCAATACCATATATATATATTGAGAGAGAAAGGACTAAGAATTGATTGGAGTGAGAAAGGACTAAGAATTGTTCTGCATAATCGAGATCATGCTTTAGTTTAAAGTATTATATGTAAAACAATTCATGAGACCTTACAGGGAATTATTTCATAAATTAGGTGGATGACGCTTAAGAATAATTTTATATTACAGTCCCTAGCACATGCAAGACCAATTAATTTCTACCATCAATGGACTTTCAAATATAATACTGCATAAGGAAGAAAACAACTTTCAAATTTAAGTTCAGAGACTTGGAGAGAAATGAAGAAACGAAAGGGAGACGCATGCAACACATACCTTAATTTACAGCCAAAATGTATCTGAATGCAAAGAGCAGTTCAGGTGGGATTTTGTGTGTCTAGTCCCTCGTGCCACAAACCGCTCGCTCTCTGCACAAGCTAATTTATTGTTGCGCTACCAACTTGAATGGGAATTGGTCTCTGCACTTTACTTATTATCATGAAATCAAAGGTTATTCTCAGGAAAGAATAAAACACTTTGCTCTCTGCACAAGCTAAAACGTGAAGATACTTTTTAACTACTCTGTATATAAGAATCATCATTAAAAATTAAAATGAGAAATGGAATATAAGGCTTTCAGTTTATGATTCTCATGAGCACAGATTAATCCCTTCCTGTCCTGTCAAGCAACAACGTCATCTAAAATTTATAGCTGAGGTAACCAAAAGAATGAATGGAGATGAGCAAGCTTGGAGTGTAACGTTATTCCTCTTTTATTTCTTTATTGTTTTAATAAAGAAAAAAGCTTCATGGCATATGGGGTCAGCCCAAAAGTAAAAGCATTTTAATTAAGGGCTACTAAGTTGCTTTTCCTGTCACTCTTTTGGTTTAGACTCTTTTGGTTACCTTCTTACCTCAGCTATAAATTTTAGATAACGTTGTTGCTTGACAGGAGAGGATGGATATATATTTATATTAAATTAAATTAAAATTAAAAAAAAAAAGCTAATTGTTCTCTTAAAAACAATGAAACATGTGATAGCTTTTACTGTGTATTTACACAGTATTTCAATTTCAATTTCTCATGACTTCTAGCGAGTTGTTGCCCAAACCTACAAACAAAACTGATTTTTTTCCTTTCTTTTTATTTTATGACTGTATCAATTAACATCAGGTCGCGGATGGACCGTCGAGGACCAAAACTAAAGAAGAAGAATAAAAATAAAAGGAAGGTTAACTTTATTGAAGTGTTTCTCTCTTTGATTTCACTCTCTATATTAATTAATAATACCTCGTATTACAAGCCTATATATATAGACATAAAATCTTAGATTATAAAAAAATTAAATTTACAATAGAAAAAACTATTCTGAATAAGAAAAGTATCTTGCCGACTTAACCATTCAACCAATTTATTTAATTCATTCAGTCAATTGGTTTCTCTATTCTTTAAAAAAACTGAAATCTGGTTTTCTTTCAACATCTTCTTTTAAACTTAATTTTCTTATAACTCTCAATATGTTTCTTATTTTGGCAAACATGTCATATTTGAGTAGTTTTGTGAAAATATTCGCAACTTGGTCTTGAGTCCTCACATATTTGACTTCAACTTCCTTATTTGCAATGCAATCTTTTAAATAATAAAATCTTTGAAAAAACTATTCTGAATAAGAAAAGCATCTTGCCGACTTAACCGTTCAACCAATTTATTTAATTCATTCAATCAACCGGTTTCTCTATTCTTTAAAAAAACTGAAATCTAGTTTACTTTCAACATCTCCTCTTAAACTTGATTTCCTTATAAATCTCAATATGTCTCTTATTTTGGCAAACACGTCATATTTGAGTAGTTTTGTGAAAATATTCGCGACTTGGTCTTGAGTCCTCACATACTTGACTTCAACTTTCTTATTTGCAATGCAATCTTTTAAATAATAAAATCTTATGTCAATATGCTTACTTCTATCATGAAATATTGGATTCTTTGTTAATGCAATAGCTGATGAGTTGTCCACATAAATTTCAGCAGGCTTCTCTTGTAGCATTCGCAATTCCTTCAATAATCTCCTTAGTTATATGGAATGACAAACATATGATATAGTAGCTATATATTCAGCTTTACATGTTGACAAAATGACTATAGATTGCTTCTTTAAACTTCGTGTGAATGTTATATCTCCCATGTAGAAAACAAAACTTGTAGTGTTCTTTCTATCATTCATATCTCCAGCTCAATCACTATCAATATAACCCACAAGTTTAAAGGTATTAGAAAAATCATAGAATAAGCTAAAATCAACAATACCTTTGATATACCGAAGAATTTGCTTCAAAGCTTTAAAGTGTGTCATAAGTAATAGGTGTCTTTATAAACCTACTTACAAGTCCCACTACAAAAAGAATATTCGAACAAGTGCATGTTAAATATCTCAAACTCCTAACTAGGCATTTGAATGTTGTAAAGTTTATCTTCTCTCCCTCATTATTCTTTAACATCTTTATTCCACACTCAACTAAAATATTTACTTTTACACAATCATCCATCCTGAACTTCGCTTGATAACCTCCTTTGAAAACTTTTCTTGATTCATAAAGATTTTATATTCTCCTTATTTGATGTCAATCTAATAGTAGAATATGAGACTAATATCCATTATCTCGAACTCCTTGTTCATTGCTTACTTGAAATCTTCAAAAAAAAAAAAAATTGAAAGAAGTTAGTTGTCATTGAACTCAATCTTGCATTTGAACATGGACTCAGTTGGCTGTTGAATGTCAGGAAGGAACTTAATTGATAGATTATAATGAGAATGATATGAGACACCATAACTTAATGAACCATTAACAAATGACATGTTTTTTAAATTGGTTCAAATATTTGGATGCTGAATGTTCTTGATCCAGGCTCTACTGAACTCAATCGATAGAAGATTGACGAGGTTCATAAATTTAAGGTAGCCAAGCTCGCAGGAGAGGCAGCTCTTGCCAATACAGGGTTGGAGAAGGCTAAGTGCAAAGTTACCATTAAAGCAGCTGAACAAGCAGAGATGGAAGCATAAAAGGGCAATAAGCTTAGCCGAAAGCCGAGCGAGAGATAAAGAAGAAGAATTGTGCTTAATTTGAATGCTTTGGAACAAAATGGTGTGCGATATACAGTACTATTGAAGAAGCCAATGACAAATTCTCACCATCAAATAAAATTGGCGGAGGAGGATATGGACCTGCGTACGTATAAAGGCAAAGTTGATCATACCTACCCCAGTTGCCATCAAGGCTTTAGGACGGACCTGGTGTTGCTTAAAGAAAGAAGCAGTTCCACCGGGTGGTAAGGTGGTGAAATAATAATCTTCTTAGGATTACGGTGGTGATTGTTTGTGCCACCTAATTTAAGTCAATATTCTACCTTTCAGCATCTGACTTTCTGGTTAAAGATTTTAGTTACACAGATCTCATCTTTTTAAAATCTTTAATGTATCTTTCACAGGACTAATGTTTGGTCTTTTGTTTTTTTCTCCTTTTTCTTAGTTACTTTTTATAATCTTTCTTTTTATTCGGTCACCATTTACTTAATGGTATATATTGCTTTATATATAAATTTATAAAAAATAAATTAATTCAGCTTTAAATAGTGCGCATGTTCATCCTTAAAATTCATTAAATGTTGGTTAAAAACCTAATTATTTTTGGAGTTGTTTAAATTCATGACTGATTTATGAAATAAACTTGAAAAAGCTTTGTTGTGAACAATAAAAGACTGACTTCAGACCCTAGAGGAGGTCATATCTAGCAAAAATCACTTTTACTCTTGTGAACTTCTACTCTTTTCCACATCAATTGAAGATATCAACGTCTCCAAAGATTCCCTGCTGTGAAGCGCAGGTATTAAATCTAGTAAGGAACACTAAAAGGCATGGTTTATATATTCAATATAGCAACGATACTGTAATGATTATTTTGCAAATAAAATCAATTAATTTTTGTAAAGATAATATAGTTTTTTATGATACATTAATTAATCATTATTAAATAGATCAGAAATAAATTGGTTATTTTATTCTTTACAGTTAAATAACTTAATTGTCCTTCAAAACAAAAACAAAAAAAATATTAAACTATATATATCACTAGTCAAATATATTTGAACAGCATTATATATATATATATATATATATATATATATATATATATATATTAACTTTTTATTTTTAAAATTATAAATTAACCAAATTTCTGTATCAGCTGATTATTTAAAATGTTTTTCACTAATTTAAGCACAAAAAAACGAGGTAGCCTATTCCAAACCCGACTTGCCTTTTAGGCATAGTTCATAATTGGAAATCAAAGAAAAAAAAAAGAAATTAAATCCCAGTGCTACGAAAAATAAATCCAGCATGGGAAAACTTGTCTCTATTATCGGTAACTGTACGTTTTCCAGGCCATAAACTCCTCCATTCTATTCACCCCTGGTTTTGCAAGGGAATCGACCATGAAATTTGCTTCTTGAAGGGTGTGACAGAAGAAAACATTACCCAAAACAGAAGAAACCCGAGAGGCTTTAATGGATAAATCATGGAATTTTCAAAATCTAGAACAAGGTTTAGTCATCCAATTTACCATGGAAGCTAGGTCGGATTCCACTAAAAGATTTTTCATTAAAATCATCCCTTGAAGAACACAATTCAAAAACTTTTATAACTGCTCGCACCTCAGCTTCCTTAGAGTTTTTAGACACCTCTTACAACTCCCAAATGATCTCTTAATACCGGTACCAATTCTTATTGCCACAAACTTCTCAAATCCGACTCAGATACGAGCCAAAACAATGGCGTTCTTTAATAAAGACAAATATGATTTTGTCAAAACCCACATGAACGAAACCCTTTTTATCCAAGAAGAAGGGAGGAGATGGTGGTTATCTTTATTGAGTTGATTTTGACACTGTTTTTCCTTGTGCCCCAGTAACCCTACGAGACCAACCAGACCTGAGTACTGATATTTAAATTTGTTTACTTATTCATATAAAAGCTCAATCCAATCCGTAAGTGCTCAGTTATTATTCTAGCTTGCACCAAATCAGACCTAAGTACTCCTGGGCCACTATACAGCCCAGGTTATGCGGAAAGAGAGATGAACAAAGCGTCACTCATGGGATGACACGTCATTCAAAGTCGTCTTCTTCACTATGTCATCGGAATTTGGTCTTCACATGGATTTCACAACATGCCGACAGGCATATTAGACCTCATAAATGTAAATCTAACTTCAAAATCTATTTTGAAGTATCCAATTCAAAGCTTGTAAGTCAGCAAGCAGAGGGATTTTTCTCAGCAAAAATTGGACTGGAAGATAAAGAAACAACCCTGAAAGGAAGAGGAGAAGAGAAGTCTAGAAATAAGAGACATTCTATGCGACAGAATCACTCCTAAAGTCAGCAACTCAGCCAGGTTCCAGAGTTGAGTCCGGAGTTTGAAGTAAAGCTATAAAAATAGCCAAAATGTCTTAAACATTCAATCAATTAAATAATAAAATAACAAACACCTTTCAGAACTTTCCGAACCTATCAATCTTCCTTTTCTTGAGTTTTCCCTCTTTTTTCAAACAATAATTTTGCGTTATTTGATAAACATCACCATATTTGTTGTTGCTCAAAGTATTTTATGCCTTTAATCCATTTACAATAATTATTAGTATTTGATTATTGGCATAGTCTAATTGTCCGTAATTACAATAATTTTCCTATGATTTACAGCACATACCCACTGGAAAATTGGTACATAACACCTTTGAATTGCCACTATCATGTAAGTTGATGCAAGGGGATGAATCAAGAATCTTCTTGCTCGAAATGTGATATTTTGCGTCTCTCAGACTATAGGAGATGCTGAATGCTGATTGATTAACAGACATCGCGTGAAGGATTGGAGTTGGGCATCTCTTTCAAGATCCTGAGTCGTATCAGATTTTTTATCAGATGAGATGAAGTCATTATTTTCTTCTTCTTTTTTCAATCTGAATCAAATCAAGTCTCCAATTCAAATAGGTCTCGGGTCAATCTTTCAGTCTAGATTTTATAACTATGACTTAAACTATATAAATCTATTAATACTAATTATTTTGTCAGTGTAATATGAAAATTAATTAAACAATCTTTTAATCAGTGTTTACCATCTTTAATCCAGCTATAAAAACATTTCAAAAATTCCTTCTTTCCTAGTTAAATCTTCCCTCCATATTACCTACCTTTCTTTTTTATGTTTTATTTTTGAAAAAAAGGAAACAAAAAAAGTATATAAAAAAAAAAAAACACATAAACTTTAGGCAAGGACTAAGTTATAAATGAAATTTAAAGTATAAGAGTTTTCAAAACCACAAGGACTAGCTAATTAGTTGTTTTAAACTACAGGGACTAGGTCATTAACTCTTCTTTCTTTGGGGTCAAGTTAGCTTCTCTCGTTATTGGGTACAAGCCTGGCAAGTCCCATGCAGAAAGGTCATGTACTCTTATGAACTTGCTCTGTCTTCTTATCAAAAATACCATTAGCAGCAAGAATTCCCGGTGAGCTTTTGCGTTTTGCCATTTTTTCAGTCCGACCTTTCATCAAACTCCTTGTGTCAGTTACGATTACCATTAAAGAATTCTCAAAATCAAACCCAAATCAATGTCCAGCCATATCCCATTTGATATCATAACTAGAATTCTCTCCATTCTTGACATCAAGACTCTCCTATGCTTCAGGAGCGTGTCAAAAGAATGGCGTTCTTTAATAGACAGCAGTGGTTTTATCAACACCCATATGAGCCTGTCAATCAAAACCAACACTAACGACACCCTTCTTATTCTTGGAGAAGGAGGCCTTAATCCCATAAACTTCGACGATCTTTCTCCTGGTGACCTATTAAACTTGCAAGACCAGCCATTTATTTCAATAGGATGGCAAGATGTTCGTTTAATGGGTTCTTGTAATGGTTTGGTGTGTTTAAGCAATGATGATGGTGACGTTGTTATACTTAATCAATCAACGCGAGAACATAAAGGGATACTGTACTCTCTTGTTCGACATAGATTTGAACTTTCTGTTAGTTCGGCACCAGATGAGCATTGGGTTTGGGGAAGCGGATATGGGTTTGGTTACGATGCAGTTTCTAATGACTATAAGGTTGTGAGTATTGCCAAGTTTCTTGGAATAGGTTTTACTAGTTTCAAAGAATCAGAAATGACAATTTATAGTGCAAAGAAAGATTTGTGTTGGGTTATTAAGATCCCTTATGCTATGCTGTTTACGAATGATAAAATGGGTGTTTACGTTCATGGATCATTGCATTGGATTGCTAAGTGGTTTGGTAGTTGGAGGGATAGAATTGTTGGCTTTGATCTTGGATTGGATGAGTTTAGAGAGGTGCCACAACCTGATTATGGGGGTAATATTGTGATTGACATTGATCTTGGTGTGTTGGGCAGTTTTTTTTGTGTGTTTGCTAAATTTAGAGATTGGAGTGCTGACGTTTGGATTATGAAAGAATATGGGGTTAAGGAGTCTTGGAGTAAGGTGTTCTCTATTTCGAGAAATGTGTTGTCTTATGATTCAGTAAGGCCGTTGGGTTACTCTAGGAGAGGTAGAGAAGTTTTGTTAGAATTGGATGAGAAAAGACTTGTTTGGTATGGCATGGAAACTAGAAGGGTTGTGGATGTTGTGATTCAAGGAAGGAAGAAAGAGCGCTTGGAAGCAATTTTATGTTTGAATTCCCTTGTTCCTCCTGATGGTAATGACAGAGTTGTTAACAGTCAGCAGCCGACGAAAGAGCAAAAGAAGAATGAAGAAGAAGAGGTATTGCTTGATCTTGTTTTTCTTGGAGTCTTGGGATTGATGATTGAATTGCTAAATGTTTGCATTTTTCAGTTGAACTTTAGTATCTGAGGTTACTAGAATAACTGGTGATGTAATTACTAATGCAATATATTGTATCATGGATAATCCAATCATTAGCATTTTCATTAGAGATTTGAGCCTACCCTGTTGTGGCTTTGTACTTTTCAGGGATGACTTCCTTTCATCAGGATTCAAGCTCAAACTGTAGGCAAAACCAAATGAATGTGAAGCTTTGAAGCTGGGAAGAAACAAGGGTTACAGAACATTTTCAGTTAGTGTTTCTTTTTCATGTTTTTGTTTTCCCCGGCCGGGGTTTGGTGGGGGCAATATGAATACAGTAGTCCCGCCTTCTGTCTTTTGAGATCTCCATCACCTTATCATGCTTGAACATATTAAAAAACCTTAGCTATAATTCTTTCCAAAATGTAAAGACTAACTAGTTCAAACTCTTGCTTGCATTATATCACAGCTTGCTTGATCTTGACATTACTAATACTGAGCGTGTGGTGCGAAATATTATTGCGATATTAGACTGGTTCTGATATACTTTTCTGTGCACCCCTCACGTTTACATATCTGGATTGGATGATGGATTGCAAATGTCATACTAATGAACAACATCGTGCGAGCATTGATAGCACTGATTTTTCTGCAGAAATCTTGAATTCACCTGACTAAGATACTGTTCAATCTTTGTTATTTCGAGTTATATGAAACATCACCAGACTCGGCAGTCTGACTCGTTAGATTTTCACCTATTCAATCTTTATCTAAATTTTTTTCTTTATTGCTTAACATGCATATCTGGATATCTCTGTAGAACACACAAGAAACTTATTTTCAGGATCTTGGATTAGTTGCTAGAGGTTCAACTACTTGCATTGTAGAATTTAGGATTGATTACTTTGACTACACATATATGAACAGACATTTGGATGGAAAGATTTCAAATACTATCGTTCAGTTTCTGTAACTTTCCATGAGGTTCTGCTATCATTGCTTAACACAGTATGTAGCTAGCTGACAGCTTGCTCTGAATCTGGTATACATTGCAATAGCCAAGGTTCATTTACAACAAAACTATTCAAGTCCTAGTGCGCTTCTTGAATTTTTATACGTTGTTTGGTGGCTCTAATTACTTGTAGTCACTGCCCAGTGCCCTCCTTCTGGTCACTTTCGAGTCCAAACTAGATGGCATTCTCTTATTATGGGCTTACAGAATTGAAAACCTGAGAAATCAGCAGAAAACACAATATGCTGTTCAAGATACCTCTATTTTGTCAATTTATCTAAGTATCTTAACTTAAATTCTCTTGACCCTGAAACCTACCTTGTTCTGGTCTTTATTTTCATGTTAATGGACCAAAGTTATTAAGCCTGATCAGTCCATAACCTAGATCAAGGCTTTAATCATGTGAGATGAATCAATTAAAACAATATCAATTATTGAAAAATAAATGATTGTAACCCTCAACCAAATCAATCCCTACCTAGTTTTTTTATACCTAGCCCAGCTCAAGTCTCACATCAACATGGCCTGGCGGGCCAGCTCTAATAACAATGGTCTGGACTTTAACAGGCATTCAGTTCTTAATTTTAACTCATCAACTTCACCAAATTAGACTGCTCATTATCCAGTATCAGAAGTTTGTCCCATGATGCTCGTATGATCTCCATTGTGTTGATCAAAATCAAGATTCTGGGGGGTATCCAAAGCTGGATAAATTTTATGGTGATGAGAACAAATAAATAGCTACATGATTTCCACCATTCAGTAGTGCAACAGAGCTTACATAACCTGCACCTGCCTCCATGGAAGTAATTCCATGCAGATCACAAACAAAAGAGGAAACGATGCTACTTGCAGTAGAAAACAACAGGCTATATAACAGGATACACATATTGGTCTTTTTCAAGTTAACAGGATTTTACAATTCCACTGCGGTTTCCTTCATTCTACTACGAGGGTTAGGCATCGGGAAGTCAAACTGACAATAAAATTAGCACGAAAACCTACTACATCCAGAGTCAGTGACGGTTGTTACATTTTCATTCTGATCAGAGTCGAGTAATCACCATTTCATCTAACCACGTTAATTCACAAAGGACACAACAAAAAATAAACGATCGGAAAAACAAAATAAGCTTCTTCGCTATCTGTTCTACTATCAGAAGTGAGCAGATGGTCATTGTTCCATGCACCTGCATGTAACAAGAAAAAAACTAGTCTGATTACCTGTTTGGTATGCATCAGACTGCAAGTAAATTAATCAACATATGAAGAACAGAAAAGATAGCAGGCACACCAAAAAGGTTTTAAACCCAAAGGATGACAGCAAGGGGGATTCAGCAACAACAGAACTTCTAAAGCTAAACTACTCGGGTGAAGATTTATAAATAAGCAGCAGGGTAATCAAATCACCACCTAAAACACAAAAACAGGAGACACGACAATACTAAAGATTGTGGATCATACTAACCAGTCATCATCACGGAACATCATGACCGTTTGAATAAATGATGCCGTGCTAACACCTCTCCTACCCCCACTGCAGATATGCTTTCACATCCAAGAAGATCACGAAGCTTTGTATCACATTGTATCGCCATTGAATTTAACGGATCCTAAAGACACATGAAAACCATGGAACTTTTAAATTCCAGCTAACTTACCTAAAATAAAAATTAAGGTTTATTGGGAAAAAACAGTATATAATAAAAGAGATTTATCCAAAACAAAAGTTTCATTCTAGAAAATTAATTAACGAGCTAATATGGAAAGTGCATGGGGAAAGAGATGGATATCTACACTCATTACCCACCTCCAACTGTTTTAGCTTTATGTACTCCCAAACACGTCTGGATGCTTCTGTTTGGGTCATTTCCCTCTCAGTAGTCCCCAAAAACTCAGCAAGTCTTTCAGATATTCCCACAAGTGATGCACCAGGTTCAGTATTTTCAGTTGGGGTCTCAACATCCACCTTTGCTCGCTTAGCTTGACTGGATTCCTCTGAACAAACATTAACAAGAAGAAAATTTTAACCATCTCAAAGTCACTGCAGAACAACAACACCAACAACAACATGCTTACTGTAATTATCATAGAACATACTTGATGGTTGAAGCGGGATTATATGTTTAGCCAGTAACTTATTCATCTTAAACATGTCAGTGCAGTCTGTCTCAAAAACCACACGTAAAGCATCATCGCAAATTATCTTCCTCTTGTTACTTGGATCCTGGAGGTTGTTTTTCCTTATGTATTGCCACAATTGCTTCACAATCTGCACAAACACAAACCACCATTCTTAGAAACAACAAAGAATTACTCCATGAACAGTAAAGCTACCCAGCCAAACTAAGAAATGCGCCTGACCAACAGCATATACCTCAGTCCTTGGCAGCGCTGGCTCACCAACAATGGCCTGAAGTTCAGGTGAAACACCACATACTTTGTTTAACCCACCAGGTCCACCTCTTCTTTTGGATCCAACTGGAGCACTGCTGCAAAATAGTAAAATACGAACACAAGTTCAATCTCAAGTTCAACCACATACTATAAACGGCTGCATGATTTTGCATTTCAAAACAGCTTCAAGCTCCGATCAAACAAAATCAACAACGGCCGGAACTTGCACACTAATCATCAGCTAAAAATAACCAGAAATAGAGACTTGCACACTAACCATAAGCTAACAAATGCCCAAATAATGGATTTTTCTACCCGGCAACAAATTTAAAATAAACCTCCAATTGGGTCACTATTTAACCAAGAAAAGTGACAGTTAAAATATTTTTAACTGTCTTTTTAGTAACTACAAAGACTCAAACTTTATAATAAATCTTACTAACCAAAAACAGATGGAAGTTATAAACCCTATAAACTAATCACTTACTTCTATAATTTACCCTCGAATTAAAAAAAAAAAAAAACACATAAATTTTTTTTAAAAAAAAAAAGCTGCAACGAGTAAAATAGAACAAATAAACCCTCAAAACCTCAAATTGAGCCATGAAAAAAACCTAAAAACGACAAAAAGACAAAAAGCCCTCAACGTTTACCTCTCTTTTGCCACTTCATTAGTAACAACCCCAGCATTTTGCACATGCTGTGTCTGCCTATGCTGCTGCTGTGCTTGCAGCTGAGGTGGCGGAGCTGGGGGAGTCACCACCGCTTGTGGCTGCCTAAAGTTAAGGTCCTGAGAAAAAACCTGGTGCTGGTGGTGTTGTTGAGGATGGTGCTGGTGCTGGTGGTGAGGGTGAATGGCAAAATGGGAAGGGTGAAATTGTTGTTGAAATTGGAGGGCAAAATGGTCTTTAGGGGTTAAGTTAAGAGCTTGCCCTTGTTGGAACTGAAAAGCTTGATGTTGTGGTGGCGGATGCCCGGTGGTGGTCACGGAGGCGGGGGCGGTAGCACTGGCGGTGGTAGTGATAGGGTGGGAACGGAGGAGAAGGTCAATTTGGTCACGAATAAAAGCAGCTTTGTGTGACAAATCTAACCCTAATTTAGCTTCAAGTTGCTGTACGACACCGTTTAATGAAGTAACGGCGCTTGGGTCTGCTTGGCGCAGCACCGTCTCTACTCCTTTCGCTATCTCCTGGTCCGTCACCATGGCTTGCCTCTCTTCTCTCTCTTCACAAATACTTTTAACGGAAAAAACGGACACAAACGGTAACTCTCTCTTTCTCTCTAGAAACCTCTCTCTTTCTCTCTCCAGAAAACTTCTCTGTCTCTTTCTCTGTCTACTTTCTCTCTATCTCTCTCTTTATAATTTTCAAAGGGACGGAAATGACCTCTCGGTTTTCAAACTGGAAATGACGGTTTGCCCCGGTGAGAGGCGTGTTTGAGATGGTATAATGGGTATTTGAAGAAGTCTTCTCTTTCTTGGAGCTCTAGTCTGTCATTTTGGGTATGCGGGATGACGGTTTTGGGCTTGCAGATTGGGCGTTGTAGGGGAGGGGAGGCAGGGGTGAGGAGGTAAATCGGGTGGATTTGCAAGTGGGATTTTATTTTATCTTGGAATTTAAAAAGGAAAAGATAAGACTTGAGAGAGTGGATAAAGATATAATTAAATTGAAAAGGGGGAAATGACAAGATAAAGCGGGTTTAAGTTTTTATTTTATTTTTTTATTTTTTTTAAAAAAAAAGTTATTTATTGATACAAGCAGTATTATTAAACTCGTTTCCGCCATACGAATAGAATTGAATTTTAATCCTCCTCCGATTGACCAAATTAAAATTTAGTTTAATTTAAAAAAAATCAAATAAAATATGAACAGAAATAGATACATGGTCACAAAATTAGTTATTACGATTAATAATAAATATCATATGTTTTTAAAAAAAAAAAACAAGCGAGGGTATATTGGTCATTGGAATTGGGTTTGTGATTGGGAAAATGGATGGTTTGACAGGAATTGAGTAGGGTTGGTCAACAACATAAGAATGGTGGTAAAGACCGAAGAGTAACAAATTAGAGCTTTATGGATCCAAGATAGCTTGCTATTGGAACGGAACACCTTCTCTTGCAGCAACATCGCTTTTGTTTTTTAAGGAAAGATAAATAATTAGACTTTGGAAATAACCTTATTAATCTATGTGCTCTGTCATTGGCCTCGTAGATATATTGCAATTTGCAAATGATCCATTATTAGAAAAAAAACAAAACATGATCATTCATAAAAAAAAAAATCAATGTAATTAAATTTGACTCGGTTCGTTTTTTTATGGGTCAACTTTTTTAATTTATTAATTGATTTAAAAAAAAAACAAGCGATATCATTTTAAAATAAAAAGTTGGGCTGTAGATATATTGCAATTTGCAAATGATCCACAATTAAAAAAAAAAAACATGTTCATACATCAAAAAAAATCAATGTTATTAAATTTAACTCGGTTTGATTTTTATGGGTCAACTTTTTTAATTTATTGATTGATTTAAAAAACAACAAGTGATATCATTTTAATTATTTTAAAAAAATATACATGTTAAAATAAAGTTGTTTTGAAATGATAAAGTTTAATAAATTTTTCTAAATTACTAAGTTTGTGTCACGATCATATCTTTGTGACTATAATAATATAAGCAATTATTTAACATCAAAACTGTGTAAGTTGTCAGGATGGGATGTTACATAACTGGACAAGGGGAGGACTTGAGTTCTTTTTATGGGGCCTGAATTTTTTATTTTTTTTTTATTTTATTTTATTTTTTGCAAACAAGACAAGCACAAAAGGAATAAAAAGAAAACAAAGGGCATGTATCGATGTAGACTCTATTATCTTTTATCCCTTTATGTTGGCTAGATTTTGCGCAAAGCCTGTTTCTGGTCCATATATTCCATGGATCTTCCTTCTAACTTGAAAAATGCCATGTGAACACATGGTTTCAAAAGTAAAATATATTATGCCATTTGAGAGATAAAAAGATCTCTGCTTTGATTTTAAAAAATAAAACAAAAGAGAAACATGTTAGTAATTAATTTATTTAATTCATAACTTTTGATTTTACAGTATTGACTTAGATGGTAAGCGATTTGTTATCTACATTATCAACTAGAGTTTAAATTTAAAAGAAAAAAGTTTTGTGAAATATGTTTTAAACCACACTTGGAAATGAATGATATACTAAAAACCTGTTATAGAGATGCAATTTATTCTTCATATGTGAAAATTATTAGAAAATTAAAAAAAAAATTGAGTTAAGACTTAAAGGTTTTTTTTATTAATATAGATGTTTGGGCAAACTTACATGTACCTTGATTAATCTCACGGACCCTGAAGTTAACGACCATGTAAATTTTCAGTGGCTATAATATTAGTAACCACAGGACTCGAACTTGAGACCACATGAAAAATAAACTTCTTGACCCCTTTAAAGTAAAGTTATTAAATTTAGTATGACATCATTCTTTACCCATATTAAATATAAAATAAATTAACTTTTAATTGAACTTGTTGATCCGTTATCGGGTCAATTTATGATCTAGTTAGTTAAAATATGATTTAATTTTTTTCAAAAAAATTCCTTTAAAAAAACAATACCAGTTTAACTTTTTTTTTAAAAAATAAAACAATATTATTTTTATTAATTAGATTCAACTCGCTTAATTTGTTTCCCTTATTGCTTAAAGCTTAAAGTTAGATTTTAACCTCCAACTACTTTCTTTACTAAAAAGAAGCCCAACAATAGAAAGGCCACAAATTACTAATGGGCTTACCAATTTTAAACCCTAAGAAACCAAGCCCATGTGAGACTCCAACCCCATCACCTAATTGTCTCTCAAGCTGTCAGCAGAGGGGTAACACACCACCATCATGGCACAGGTTCTCAGCATAAACCCTCCACATTCCTCAACCCGACCCGAATCAAATGGTACGCTATTCTACAACCAGACCCACAAGCAAGATGGAAAGAAAAGACGGGCCACTTTGCAGCAAGAACTCCGCTGTAATGGCAAGTTTTCTTGTCTCGTCTCAGGCAGTGGCAGGGAGGTAACAAAAAAAGTTTGCTCCTTGATGCTTTATTTTATCACTTTTTGAGAAAGTTGTTACTGGGTTTTGTTTGTTTGGATGTAAATGAAGGAAAGTTTGATCAGACAGTGAGAAAGATTGAAGCTTTGAGGTTTTTTGTTTTGGAAATCAAAACCCATGTTTGGATTTTGGGGTGATTGAAAGTTGTGGTTTTGAATGGTGGATGTGGAACGTGATAAGGTGGTTTAAGTTGGTTTTTGAGCTTCCAAGAGAATTGCTGTCTGCTTAATTGGGGAGGATGGGGGTTACGAGGTAGTGTGCTTGTTAATTGCAGTATTTTTATTGAGTTGGAATGAATGAAGGTTAGCTGGTTGTTTATTTAAATGGGATCTAGTTTATCTTAGAAGTTTAGAATATTCTGTTTACTGATTAAGCTATAGTTATTGTAAAGAATTTTGAAGCAACGTTGAGCGTTAAATGTATTTGTAGGTATAAATTAGCTTTGTCTTATTCGTGGCTGCATGAAC
>Ga0325410_1002256_pt1 | contig 21551 bp, 11 predicted proteins | sample PopdelMetagenome_16_FD_206182 | JGI IMG/M metagenome (GOLD analysis project Ga0325410, IMG submission 206182) | Populus deltoides microbial communities from Bellville, Georgia, United States - Xylem-PdIQD-R3 | ecosystem: Host-associated > Plants > Phyllosphere > Stem > Wood/Secondary xylem...
TGGATATACTATTCAAGAAGAGGGGGTGAGTTAATTTAGAGTTCTTTTTTTTGTAATCTGGAATTGTTTCATTAATGATAGACAATATGCGCAGAAAAACCATTTAAAAGCATTAAATAGGGAATAACCAGATGACAATATAAGATTTCCCATATTGATTTTTCTCCTTTTCTATAAATCTTGTAGGACAACCGCATTTGGGATTCCGAATTTACAAAGGTAAATTACAATAACTCTCGAGTTATTATGTAAATATTTCATCTAAAAAACCTTTTTAATATTATTTATTTATTTTCCAATGTCTTCATGTTTTCATTTGGCAGAATACTATACGTATGTTGGGACCAAGACCATATCTTCAGATTTTCTCAGCATAATCATAGTTTTGCTCATAGCACTACTTATTTTCACTGGTAAGTACTTTCCTATGCTTCTTTGGATTCGTTGTAGAACATGAAATGTGTGCATTGTAAGATCAAAACATAAGATTAAAAGAAAAATGGAAAAGCGCAAGAAAGTATCTTCAGTGACTTTCGTTTCATGGAAATAAGCCCTTCAACTTTTTAGTTTTTCTAATTGAGTCTAATTCTTTAATTTTATTAGCAACTTTAATGACTTAAAAAAATCCAAAGCTAAGATGGATAAAATCAAAATTCACTAAGATGCTCCGTGAAAAAGCTTTTTTTTCTTGCATTTTTGTAAGTTTTTACCTTTTGGTGCAATGGATTTGAGATTTGAAAAATATCGATGCTTCCATCGATACATAGTAAGCTTCTAAGGATTTATGAGGAGGCAAACACATAGGGAATCACATTTCATTTATAAAATAATTTTGATGTGGCAATCTATCAAATTAGCACTACTTCATTCTGCCATTGATATTTCGTGCAATATTATTCCTTTTTGGGCTTTCATGCCTCGTGACCTATTTAATCTACACATGGCGAAGAAGGCACTTATCAATGTATGACATCATTGAAGAGTTCTTGCAGAGTAATGACAATCTCATGCCTGTAAGGTATTCTTACTCCGAGATTAAGAGGATAACAAATGACTTCAAGGAGAAGTTGGGTGAGGGGGGCTTTGGCTCAGTTTATAAAGGAAAGCTTCATAGTGGTCGTTTTGCAGCAGTAAAAATCTTGAGCAATTCGAAAGCTAATGGACAAGACTTTACCAATGAAGTTGACACCATCGGAAGAATTTACCATGTCAATGTGGTGCAGCTTATAGGCTTTACCGCCGAGGGATCAAAGCGTGGTCTTATATATGAGTTCATGCCTAATGGTTCTCTTGATAAGTATATTTTTCCTAAACGAGGTAGCGTCACGTTAAGTAAAGAGAAAATGTTCGACATTTCTCTTGGGATTGCTCGTGGCATTGATTATCTACATCAAGGTTGTGATATGCAAATCTTGCATTTTGATATCAAGCCTCACAATATTCTTCTCGACGAGAAGTTTGTTCCAAAGATTTCAGATTTTGGATTAGCAAAATTGTACCCAATAAATAATGGCATTGTGGCCCTCACTGCGGCTAGAGGAACAATGGGATACATAGCTCCTGAATTGTTCTATAAAAATATCGGAGGCATGTCTTACAAAGCAGATGTTTACAGTTTTGGGATGTTGTTAATGGACATGATAGGAAGAAAGAAGAACTTGAGTGAATTGGTAGAGGATGCAAGCCAAATCTACTTTCCTTCGTGGGTTTATGAGCAGGTTTGTGAAGGAAATGACCTAGAAGTACTAGGAGATACCACAGAGCAAGAAAAGAAGATAACAAAGAAGATGATTATAGTGGCATCGTGGTGTATACAATTAAAACCCGAGGATCGTCCCTCAATGCATGAAGTTGTAAAGATGCTCGAAGCTGATGTTGAATCCCTGCAAATGTCTCCTAAACCTTTTCTCACCACTTCGCAACAACTGCCAAAACATGATGATGTGGCCAATCAATCAAATCTGTCAAGTTATTGTATAAATTCCTCATATCAGTTTGGTCGTTAATAAATATATAATTGTTTGTTCATAGATTTCAATAATGGATTAATCAAGCGTTCGAGATGTATTTATTATAAAAATCAAGCTCTTCATGCTTTTATTGAATCCAAGTAAGAGCAAGAGTATCACACACCAACATTAAAACATGAATTTTCTAAAATTATATCATTAATCTTAGTAAAACTAAACATCTTCTTCTTCTTTTGCAATATCTGAAATCAACTTTCATGACCAAGAAATATCTAACATTATCAAGATTTAATGCGAGACATAACCTATCGAGGCATCACCGTAGTGAAAACCATAGCAACCAATTAACAACATTATAAATAAAGGTAGAGTAATGTCTTACTTTCATGATTATCTATCAGAGTATGTCCACAAAAAAAACCTCTGTTTAAAAAACGAAAAAGAAATCCATTCTCCATAAATCAAGTGGTCTCGGGCATGAGAGGGCCTTATTCCATAAAATCATTTCCTATCGCAATAATGGTGATTACTTGTGGGTCGCAACCAGTAAGTATATTGTGTGGCTGAAGAAGCAGCATGTTTATCTTGTGTCCAAATGACTTCAATATAGATGTCTCAACAGCTAGCACATGAACACTAGACTAATGATATTCAAGGTTTTGCTTGCAAGAGAAAAGTGCTACATTCAAGCACCAAAAAGCAGTAATGTACTCTGATCAAATAGCAAACTGTCGAGCAGTATTCAACATGCAATGAATGAACAAAAGAAATGACGGTAGATCATTGAACTCCAAATTTTCCAACGAATGCAAGGACACGGCTGCCTGATCAGACTCTTCTACTGGAACTTGAAATGCCTCCTGAGCGGCATGATAAAGAACAGCAGTAACTGCACAAGATTGAGTGAAAAATGGACCACCTTCTATGCCTTTATTTCGAGCCACATCTAATGCCCATGGTAGGACAGAATCATTTATGAGAAACTTAACGGGATATTCACTGCCATTATATCTATCAATGAGGTTGTATAAGCTGTGAGGCATTGTGAGCTTGTAACTCTCGAAATACTTATCAATGTTTGCTGCCATTTCACCTTCCTTGGATCCATCAAAGATTGGTTCCAAATTGATGGAATAGTTTAATAAAATATCACTCTGCAATGATGGATACTTGCTATTTCTGTCCTTCTCATTAAATTGTTTTTTTCTGAACATATGGGGGTCCATGTGGGTCTGTTCTCATTTATATTCACATAAACCATAGATTACTAGACCCTACCATAATCAATGTGACAGGACTTGAGGATACAATTATTTTAGTGAAACATGTGATTTCAAATTCCAACTCTGTGCAGAACGTGGATTGAACTAGATAAATGTCTTCAAAATATATGCCCAAGCAAATCATAGGGCAATACAGGTGCATTATTGTGAAGAGATTAGAATCAAAAGTATCTTCCATCGTGGGTGATAAATCACCTCATCAGTTATGTAATTTGCTTTATTGGATTAACGAGTTTCAATTATTAATATTTTTCTAACTCTAATTTCTTAGAAAAAAATAAAATACAAATGCATTGTGCATAAGGTGACATAATTTAAATCATTTGGTGCTTCTCAACATAGCTACCATTACATTAATGTTAGTATCAGAAGTTCCACCTTCGCTTGTAGCCTCGATAGCCAGCTCTTTCCATTTCTTGGAATTCATTTTCATTTCTCTGCCTCTATCTCCCTCCATCACTTCTTTTATGCTAATGGCAATCTCTTCTCTTTTCACAATTCCATGCTCATCAACCTTAGCTCTGACTCCCACCTTCCAAGCATCTTCAACGAGTTTAGAATTCGTTTGTTGATCACTCCATCCTGGCATTGTCACCATTGGCACACCCAAGCTCAATGCCTCGATTGTCGAGTTCCAACCGCAATGTGTGAAAAAACATCCCACGGCCTTATTTGCTAGCACTTTCACTTGAGGACTGCAATTCACTAGCAATCCCTTATTCTCCACTTCTTCCACAAACCCTTATGGGATCTTCCCTTTCTCAGAATCCATCACCACCCACAAGAAGTTAAAATTGCTCCTCTTTAAGCCCCACACAATTTCCTTCATTTGCTTGCTGCTTAGAGTAGCACAACTACCAAAGGACACATATACAACTGATGCAGTGGGCTTAGTGCTGAGCCAATTGATAGAAAGAGATGCGTCTATTTCACAGAGATTAATACCGTAGTCATCCTCCTCATCAATACTCTAGTCCAAGTATATTGATGGGATTGTTGGTCCAATTGTCAATAACAGGCAAAACTTTTGACATTGTATCCACTACCTGAAGGAACAACAAAATATTTGTGGAGATTAATTTGGACCTTAATTTACATAACATAAAAACACAACAAGTTCAAATTATTTATCTCTAAATATTCATATATAATTCTGTTACCTTTACTGCTAAGAGTTTCAAATTTTAATCATTTACAATTCACAATTATTTGGGATGGAATTGATGAAATTAATTGGTTTGGGATGGAAATTGAAAAAAGAATGAGAATTTACCAGAAATTAATTGGAAATGTTGGCAGGTCTTGAAGCTCAAGCAGTAGTGGTAATCCCTCGATCAACACAGGGGTTGAAGAAACTGGCATCTTTAACACTTCATGGTAGACATTGTAAAAGATGTAATCAACAGCACAAGCATGTGTAAAAAAAGCAGCTGCAAATAACCCGAAATCCTTTGCCACATCCAGAGCCCAAGCCAAGAAAGGCTCGTATATTACAGCATGGATAGGGCTTGAAGAGGTTTGGTATCTCTTGATGAGATCTGATAGGGTTTTTGGACCAACATCATGTAGGCTTGAAAGATAGGGTTCCCTGTTACCAGCTTGATTAAATCCATCATCATAGCCATCTGATATGGTATCCAGTTGAATGGAACCAATTGATGAGCCAAGTTGCCTGGACTTGGATATGAATTTGGTGATTTTGAAGGTGACTTTGAGTCCTTTGGAGACCAAACGCCTAGAGAATTGCAGCATGGGATTTATGTGGCCTGCGCCTGGCAGTGGAACTACTAGTACATGGCTCTTATTGACCATCTTTTCCATCTCTCTCACCCTCTCCGTAGGGCTCATTATTGATTCATTTCAATAGTGATATGCAAGGGTGGAGCCACAAATTTTTCTTGCTTTGAATTATTAAATAAATATATAAATTTTTGTGAAGATTAATTATTATCTCGTGTACATGAATTTTTAAAGTTAACAGTAAAGTTTTAATTCAAATATACTATTCAAAATATTAAAAAATAAATTTAAAAATACATAAAATTAAAGTGAAAGTAAAAATAAACTCACTATTGAAGTTATATCCTTCGATGTTTTGTGGAATATAATTCATCTATAATCGAATTTGAATCGATATTGTAACAACACTCAACCGGGATAAAATAACAATCTCATGTCAACTGGAAAACAAAATAATTAAAATTTTTATCTCTCTCAATTCCTCCTTCCTTCACTTGATTCTTCCTTAGATTAGTGTTTTATAAATTGAACTTTGTAAATTTACAAGGTTATTCTCTCACTTTTTTTATTTTTTTTCCTTGTTTTTTTTTGTTTTTCCCTTACTTTTCTCTCTTTCTCTCTCGCCTTTTTTTTTTCTTTTTCTAATATGCTTCTGCCCAGTTGGCAACATATAAAAGGAAGGAAGAGCTGATTTGTTTTATTTTTAATGGCAAATAACTATTTTACCCTTAATGAGTCCTTTTGCTTTTATTTGACTGTTTTTTTTTTAAGCATTACCAAGCTCCTTTCATCCTAAAAATTTAACCAAATTTTATTCAATATATTTTAAGATCCCTCGTAAAATTTAAGCTCAAACTGATGGTGAAATTAAAAATTACGCTCAATAACGTAAAACTAGTCAAATTGTGATTTTTCATCAAATTTCAGAATTTCTCCAAAAATTCTGAAATTTTAACTCAAGCTAAAATATCATATTAGAAAGCTCCACATAAATTTTTAAAAAATTTTAATAACTCAATCGAGAATTACAAATTTTTTTATACATAAAACTAATAAAAAATATTGATAAAATCTTAACCTGGAAGCCCACCCACCCAAACCTTTAACATGCCTTCACCCCATGTTGTAGTGCTATCAAATGGTGCATTTTATGCACCTTGATAAGCTCAGGCTGCCGTATAATATCAGCCAGGTAATCGATCTCCAGAGATCAAAACATACATGGTTTGGTGAGGTCCTAGCATGATGAGTGAGGTGGTAAAGGACTTGAGATAGGAGGCATCATCACCAACAATTGTGAACATATGGTTGGCTATGGCAAAGAAAAGTAACTTAGTGGCTGCAACATTGATGACTCGGAAGAGGTTTGACTCACCAAAGTTTTTTTTAGTTTTTTTTTTTTATCATCCTACCTGGGCTACAGCCCAACGGAGCCTTGTGAAAGGCTCCGCCCTTGGTGATATGAGTATTTTGGAAGTTAGTGAATGGTACGGAACTCTCCTCAATCCTCATTATCAACAATGACATATACTGTAGATTACAGTGCATTCTTCAAACTTGCACGTTTTAGTTATTAGATTGATGGCTTACTTATAAAACCGGATGCGGTGATCCGGTCACAAGTTGGGTAATAAAATCAATGATTAAAATAACTTTGTTTTAACTAAAAATATATATAAAAAAATCAAGTTGATAATTAAGTTTTGACTCAAGTCGATTCGAGTTTTTGATCAAATTATATTAGATTAATTTTTCTTTATTTTTCTTCAACCAAGTCATTTCAAGCTCAAGGTTAACTAGATTAACTGCTTAAATTAGTATAAATTTTAACTACAATTGAAGGGCTGGATTGGATATCAATTAAATTAAAAATCTAATATCCTATAATCATCGATCTCATATATTAAATTGTTTTGTGTTTTGTAAGTAATCATATTCCTCTAAATATTCACAATAATTGATTTGTAATTTATGACTAGATTTGTGAACATTTGCCACGCTGTAAACCGAAATATTTTTTTATTAATAAAAAAAAATGCTCGGACAACACGAGTGTGTTTTAAAAAATCTTTAAAAAAAAGCTTAGTCTTTAATTAAATAAATATTAAAGAATAAAACTGAATAAACATGAGTTTAAAAAAAAAAAAAAACAAGCAAATCTAAGTGAACCTTCTAAACCTTTATTAACCTTTAAAATCCACAACTCATAAAATCTTATAGTCAGACATAACTAAAAAGCTCAAATCCTAACCAATTTAATATTAAATAATGAAATTAAATAAAAAAATATCAATTTTAAAAAAAAATTAAAATTAAAAAAAATAATAATCAAAACAATGTTATCTATCTGTTAAGGTTGGCTTAACAAAATGAAGCAGAAGGAAAACAGAGAAATGAGAGGAGAATGATTCTATTTCTTGCGTAAGAGACTCATACGTAATCCTCCTACGTACCATTATATACTTGCACGATTTATTATGTTGTTAACTAACTCTAACCGACTCTTAACAACTTCTAACACGTGTCCATGCATCTGCCAGCTACCCTAATTAATCTGCACTAACAGTGACCATAACAGCTGTAACAATACTCGTCAAAAAGTAATTTTAAATCATTCTAATTTTGATCTCTTCCTGTCATAATTATTAGAAAAACAATTTATAGATATAAATCTCTAGAGATGAAAGCGCTGTCATTTTTTATCTCCAAGAGAGCAACTCTATATTCCTCCAAACACCCATAACAATCATATCCTGTGCCGATTCTATGTTTTGAGATATATTATAACAGAGAGATTGTCGATAACAGCAATCATATTCTTATCTCCTGTATCATATCTTCCACAGATCTTAAATAATTGATGAGAAAGTGACATGCTCCACAATCACTGTCACTGGTCAACTCCTCCAACTTGTTTTGTAAACTACTTTGCTTTTTCTTCATAGACATGCATCAACTTGTTGTGTTCTGAACAATTTATTTGATGGATTGAAGTGATTTGCTGACAGTTTCATCATCCACTTGCACCTCTTTTTCTTCGTAGACTTGTGAAGTCAAGATTCCCAATGATCATTATCATCAATTAATTGTTGCTAATTAATTTGGTTGAAGAAAGAAATATCTGTTAGGCTGATTTACTTTCAAATTAATTATTGTTGGATTCTTCATTAATCTGAATTTTAAAGTGGTTCTAACCTCTTAATTGATCTGAATTGATGGAAACAATTTGATTTCTTAATTATTGCTAATACGTTGGATATGTAACCAGTGTATTTTTATACCTATTTTCTCAACCAAACCCTTCAAGTCCATAAATTTTAGGCTGATTTACTCCCATTCTCTTATTTGCTCCTGCAGGTTGTTGCTACTGGTTATATTTTTCACCAGTAAGTTATCCTAGTGCTTGCTTGTACTTGCTCAACAAACAAATTAAAAGAATGAAGTTTCACTAATCTGTCATCAGAGTCTGTATAATGTTACAGATGATTTAAGTGTGTTTACCAAATTTTCAAGAACATGTTTGTCTTTGGTAGCTTATTGTCATAGCTGTGAACTCTGAAGAAAAATGATCTTAGAAACCAAAGTCCTGCAATGTAATTCCATTTTGTTCTAGATTGTAGATGGATTTAGGCTTGGTGATTTACGATTCTTTCATTAATTTCATTTTATACATTTCCTGTGATGTGCTCTTAATTTCTATACCACACCGATGTCTGTTAGGTTCTGATTCAATCGAATTGGAGCCGATCAAAATTGTAATGATTTAGTTTCTTTTATGACCTGGATTGGGCTTCACACGCCCTTGATTATGCCCAGGAAGAAAACTAAAGAAATAGTAGATGAGTAGTGTACTGAAAATAAATATTTTTTTGGTATGTAAGAAGAAATATTATGTATTTTCAGCAATCAACAGACTTGTGAGCCAGAACCTCTAGCTGCGGGCTCCAGGTCACAAGCAGAGATTTCTTTGATGACTCCTCCACAAAGTTGCTTGGAAGTTTTTTCCTTTCCGATTCTCTGACTACCCACAGGAAGCAGCAGCCACTCCTCTTTAGGCCCCAAGCAATTTCTGCCATTTGCTCGTCTCCCAGTGCAGCCATGCTTTCAAATGACACATAAACCACTGAGCTAGTTTCCTTTGAATCTAGCCACTCATTGCAGCCGTCCGGATTAGGATTGAAGAGGCTGAGACCGTACTCTTTGTCGTCCTCCAGCTGCTTGTCCAAGTAAAATGATGGGATCGATGGTCCTATTGGATTTATTGACCTTTGGCTTGCCAACCAGTTTACCGCCTGATGGAAATCAACAAAATTTGGAGTGCCACAGAAGTAAAAGTAGCATACTTTGAAAATATGGTATCGTCTTGTGAGCAAAGAAAAGAGATTGTAAGTAGGAATTTGAAGCATTGCTGCTGTCGTTTATGTTGCTTTGCTTGTCAATCAGTTGTTGACTAGTTGCTTGTTTGATTGCACTTATTTTCAAGTATTATTTGTCATAATACTTGAAAACTTTGTGGCATAGTTTTAAGACTTGACCCGGTGGCCGGCCCGGTCCAAGGCTCGGGTTCCGGGTTTTGACCGGGTCGGCCGGGTCAAAAAAAATTTTTTAAAAAATCAAAACGATGTTGTTTTAGTAAAAAATAAAAGTTAATGGATTTGCGGTCAGCATATTACATAGATTGGGTATAGAGTGTACTAGTTACATGCCCCGCGCGATGCCGCGGGTCAATTATTTTTTGCATTTTAAAAATAGCCAAGATCTAAAAGTATTAGGTTTTTTTGCAAAGTTATACCCAAGAGTCTCAGGTTTGGTTGCAACGCCTGACCCAAGAGTAATGTTTATAATATTAATAATAACATTAAACTTGGGTTAACCCTTAGCATAAAAGTGTCTGGACTGCAATACCAAACCCAATAGCATTGGACGTGGGTCTGGCTGTAAGGTCGTGTTATAAAAGTGTGATAATTAAATAGATTAGTTAAAAAGAAAAGAAACCAACATGAAGAAAAAAAACTAATGAAAAAAAAGAAAAAAAATATGAATTAATTAGGTTAATCCTTCAAACCAGGTTAACCCATCATACCTTGAATTCGCATATTGAAAGTTTGATAATTAAAAAGAAAAAAACAAATTAATGGGTTAACCCAGAATTAACTGGGCTAACTCGTCAAACCAGGTTAACTTGTCAAACCCGGAATCCGTGAAATGAAAGTTTGATAACTAAATAGAAAAAAATTTAACATTAACAATTTAAATTAAACAAAAAACATTAATTAAAAAAAAAACAAAAGGCATCAGCCTTTTCACTGTGGACTGCACTGTGCAATTCACAGTCAAAGGCATAAAAAAAAACTAAAGGCATTAGCCGAGAACTACTTAGAAAAAAATTTAATATTAATAAACTAAATTAATTAAATAAAATTAATTAAAAAGAAAAAATAAAAGAAAAAAAACCTCTAAGAAGAAAAAAAACTAAATAGAAAGAAATTTAACATTAACAAACTAAACTAAACGAAAAAAATAATTAAAAAGAAAAAAAAACAAAAAATAAAATAAAATTCAGGTTAACTCGTCAAACCAAGTTAACCTGTTAAACCCGGGAGCCGTGTCATGAATGTCTGGTAACTAAATAAAAAAAAAGTGAACATTAACAAACTGAACTAAACAAAAAAAATTAATTAAAAAGAAAAAAAAATCTGGGTTAACCTGTTAAACCCAGTATTTGTGTCATGAAAGTCTGATAACTAAATAAAAAAAAATTAACATTAACAAACTAAATTAAACAAAAATATTTATGAAAATAATAAAAAAAAAATTGACGGGTCAACCCGGAATTAACTGGGTTCACCCGTGAAACCAGGTTAACCCGTGAAACTCGGGATATGTGTCATGAAAATGTAATAACTAAATAGAAAGAAATTTAACATTAACAAACTAAACTAAACGAAAAAAAATTAATTAAAAAAACAAAGAAAGAAGAAAAAAACAGCTAAAAAAGCATAAAAAAACAGCTAAAAAAAACTTAGACAACTTAAAAAAAAGAACGCCTAAGGAATCAGTGTTTTACTATGGACTGCACAAAAAAAATTAATTAAAAAGAAAAAAAAATCCGGTTTAACTCGTCAAACCATGTTAACCTGTTAAACCCAGTACTTGTATCATGAAAGTCTGATAACTAAATTAAAAAAATTAACATTAACAAACTAAATTAAACAAAAATATTTATGAAAATAATAATAATAAAAAAATTGACGGGTCAACCCGGAATTAACTGAGTTCACCCGTGAAACCAGGTTAACCCGTGAAACTCGGGATATGTGTCATGAAAATCTAATAACTAAATAGAAAGAAATTTAACATTAACAAACTAAACTAAACGAAAAAAAAATTAATTAAAAAAACAAAGAAAGAAGAAAAAAAAATCTCAAAAAGCATAAAAAAAACAGCTAAAAAAAACTTAGACAACTTAAAAAAAAATAAAAAAAAACCTAAGGAATCAGTGTTTTAATGTGGACTGTACTATGCAGTCCAGAGTAAAACACTGATTCCTTTTAGCTATTTATAATAATATAATAATCCTTTTAGCTATTTTTTTTTTTTGTCTTTGAATTTTTTTTCTTTTCCCAAAAAAATTGAGTCCGGCTCTTCAGCCCGAACGAATTCAAGTATATTGGCCATCTGGTCTTCTGCTGACTTGGAAAATTCAGAATGAAGACTCCCTAGCTACCGTCTTCTATTGACTTGGTAATGAAGTAGGCAGTGGTCCTAGCATCTTTAATTATTTACGCGTCAATTGAAAACAAAAAATTAGTTTGGATACAGGAAAATTGATCTAAATATATCATGACCGTCAACGTTTAGAAAAACAATAAAATTCAAAGCAAGGATGCAATTCTGCCAGACGTATATATGGAGCCAAAAATCTTTTCAGTCAAATATTTCTCAAGTTAACATTGTTATAAACCATGCATGCATGCATAATTCTTAATTACATTATTAAAATAGAAAAAGGTTTTAAAAAAACTAGAACAATAGGACATCTAAAAATAAATAAATAAATAAATTAGCTTAATTAGCAAGAAGCACTAATTTCTTCCCTATGTTTGAGGCCGCAAGTCTCACCATGTTAATTTCTTCTTAATTAGCATGACTTTTCAACTGAGAGCCATATAGCTGGCTTCCCCTTTGTTTGGTGGGGACTCTCCATGTAATTTCCTAATGCAATAATTCGACCTGTGGATGTTATGTTCAAAAGGATGACTACTTCTCCATCACTCGTCATTCTTTTAGCGTACATGCTTATTAATGTTTGTATATATTCCATGTAGTTAATTAATTAGTTATATGTGATATTAATTTTTTTATGTAAATATATTTCATATTAATAAAAGCTTATTTATTTTTAATATTCATTAAATATTTGATTAATAAATCTAGAATAAAGATAAAGTTCTTGGGATAAAAATACTTTGTAAAAAAAATTATAAAATTATTACAATTATGAGATTCATATTACATCAAATCATTATTCCTAAATGTTCCTAGTCAACGTTCTATTAAGACCGGGCATTAATTAGAGTTGTTGAGACTGGTACATATTATGTTATTTCCTTTATGAAAGGAAGTGGTTGTCATCATAAACTTAGGTATGGGGGATATTTAGAATTAATATATAGGTGTTTGTTAGATGACATGTACACTAAACTGACCCGCATTAGAATTTTATATGGTGATATCACTTGTGTCTATGAAAAAACTCACATGATGGTTGTGTAAGTTATTCTTAGACTTCAGATCATTAAGTTATCTTATATATAGAGTGTTATATTTTGATTCTGCTACATGTTGTCCTAATCAAAGGTAACAAATATGTAAATATTGAATATAACATGAATTATATGAAAGTATTTGAGTAATTAAGAGAGAATTTATTACCCTAGATAAATTAGAGAAAATTTCTTCCTTGACTTTTCTCATGGATTGAAGTGATTTGCCGACAGTTTCATCCTCCACTTGCACTTCTTTTTCTTCGTAGACTTGTGAAGTCAAGATTCCCACTGATCATTATCATCAATTAATTGTTGCTAATTAATTTGGTTGAAGAAAGAAATATCTGTTAGGCTGATTTACTTCCATATTAATTATTATTGGATTCTTAATCTGAATTTTAGAGTGGTTCTTACTTCTTAATCTGAATTGATGGAAACAATTTGATTTCTTAATTATTGTTAATACATTTGATATTTTTATACCTATTTTCTCAACCAAACCCTTCAACTCCATAAATAAAAAATAAAAACCCATTAATTCTCTGTGAATTATAAAGAAGTATAATTTCTGTAAGCAAACAATCATAATTTATCTTTGACATTTCAAGCAACTTGCAGAACTTGTTTAAGTTGTTATCAATCATGGGCCCTACAATTATTTTCATCAGTCTATTATTTGTTGTTGTTTTTCTTCAAGCTTGTGGAACGGATGTTCCTCCAACTTCTTGTTTAAGCTACTTTGCTTTTTTCTGCATAGACTTGGGAAGTCATTTGTTCGCACAATTGATTTTCCGACAAGTCTCTTAATCTCATCATCCACTGGACCACTAGCACTTGTTTTTCTTCTTCGTAGATTCCCAATTATCCACTTCATCAATCTCTATCCCATCAAAATGAATTTGGGGCAAGAAAACAATATCATTCAATAAATTAGAAAGTGTAAATTGTAAAACCCAACCATTTTTTTTTTATTGGAGGAAACCCCGTCCCCTGAAAAGCGCACTTTGTGAACCCAGGTGAGCGAGTAAAACCCCGACTGTCGTAGGCTCTTACAAGAGGTGCACGCCCTAACTCGAACTCGAGACCTGCTGTGCAGATTTCAAACCCTTTGCTAATAAAATATGTCTTCATAGTAGTTTTTTTATATTTTTTTTTCAAATAAAAATTATATATATATATATATATATATATATATATATATATATATGTGGATAGTTTTGAGGAAACAGAGGTGTTGTGAGTGACGGCAGTGACAGGGAAATTTGATGCCATGGGTGAAGAGAGAGAGGAAGGATATGGTCGAGAAAGAGATCGAGAGAAATAAGGGAAAAAAAGTTTGTGCCAATTTTAATTTAATTGGATGCACAAGTCTCACCTTCACATCTTGTACAACTGTGCTATCTTGAAAAATAAGTTTCCAAATATATTAGTTTGGATATATTTTTTTGTCACTATACTATTTTTTTTTTATAAGAAAAACGATGTCATATATGTACTCATTTTTAAACAATACTTAATCTGGCCTCCTTTAAACAATGTTTGAAGCCCAACTACTGCCCTTGGAAACATGTTTATCCAGGTAGTAAAACCTATAGAGAAAAGCATATATGAACTTTATAAGTAATATATATATAAATGATGTTTCACACATACATATATAAATTGATTAAGTCTTAATTAAAGATAAAAAAAAATGATGTTATTCTCGCTTATATAATATCCTTAACGAGGACTAGTGATAGCGTTGTGTCCCTCACTATGACTAGAGGAACAATGGGATACATGGCTCCTGAGTTATTTTACAAAAGTATCGGAGGCGTCTCTTACAAAGCCGATGTCTATAGTTTTGGGATGTCTATAGTTTTGGGATGTTGTTGATGGAAATGGTTGGGAGAAGGAAAAATCTGAATGCATTGGCAGATCATTCAAGCCAAATGTACTTCCCTTCATGGATTTATGACCAGGTTAATGAAGAAAGGGATATACTTGAAGATCAAGCGACAAAGCAGGAAAAGAACACAATTAAAAAAATGATTATAGTTGCATCATGGTGCATACAATTGAAGCCTATTGATCGTCCTCGATGCATAGAGTTGTACAAATGCTTGAAGCAAATATTGAATCTCTACAAATGCCTCCTAAGCCTTTTCTCGTTCCACAACAGACATCAAATGATGATAGAGTCAATATGGCTAATCCAACAAGTTTAAGAGATGCGTCGAATGTTTGTAGCATCGATTCTTTATATCAATACGTAGTTTTACAACATGTTATCAACACAAATTGCTCCTTTCTATTTTATCTTGAAGCAGACAATCATATTTGGTAAAAAGTAGAAGCATGAATTTCTCCTTGTTTTTGTCTTGAAGTAGATAATCATATTTGGTAAAAAGTAGAAGCATGAATTTCTTCTTGTTTTTGTCTTGAAGTAGATAATCATATTTGGTTAATTATTGATAAGAAGTAGAAGATATGTTTTTCTATTGTTGTTGTATGTTCTATATTTTGTTTTGAGATCAAGTATATAAGATGAAAACTTGTGATAAAATCTTAAGATTATTCTTAGGTATAACAACGCCATGTACTGATTTTAGTTTTATATTTATATTTTTATAAATATTTTCTGTGTTTTAAAATCTATTTTTATATTCCAAGATATATAGATTTAATCACATTTCTAATAATATTGATATTGTTTTATGAAATAACAATGACAAACCTTGCAAGCTTGAAGCTTGAGTTTATGACACTTTGGTATTACAGTAAAAGTCTTTTCGGTGCATTTTGATTTTTGTCAAGAAGGATAGATTGGAAGTATCCATTAATTTTGTGTGTTGTAATATAATCGTATGTTAAGCTTGGCTTAACAAAATTAATGAAGCAGAAGGAAAATTAATTCAATGTTTAATTAAATTCCAAAACTTCTAATCATGTTGTACTTAATCTAAATTTTAATTCATTCTTTATTTATTTCATTAATTTTTTATTTGTTTTTTTCTTTTTTTTATCATCATTTGTTTTTCATTTTTTTATTATCATTTTTCAGGAAATAAAATAATAATAATAATTAAAAATAAAAAATTAAGTTATGACAATACTAAAATATTAAAGCCTCCCCATCCTTCTCTGCTCTGACATACAATTGGATCAGTATTGATAGGCTTTAATTAATTGATGTTATTAGGACTTTGATTTTGCTGGTTGGCTACTCTTTGTAACTGTGTTTTAAATAGTTTTGAATAAAGTTTTATGAAAATTTATTTTTTTATTTAAAATTATTTTTTTATGTTTTTTTTTATGATTTTAATATGCTGATATTAAAAATAATTTTTTTAAAATAAAAAATTATTATTTTAATTCATTTTCGAGCAAAAATATATTTTAAAAAATAATTATTATCACTCCTAAACACTCTCTAAGACCTATCATTTCTCACGCTATTGTTCAATAATATAGTTCAAAAAGTTTTTCAAACTATTATCAACACAATTTATTTGGTCATTATTATCAATTAAACTTTACCTTCCTCATCAGAGAACGTAGATTCGTCCAATAAGTTTTTTCCCTTCTGATTCTCTGATGACTACCCACAGAGGAAGCAGCAGTCACTCCTCTTTAATTAGGCCCCAAGCAATTTCTGCCATTTGCTCCTCTTCCAGTGCAGCCATGCTTCCAAATGACACATAAACCACAGAGCCAGTTTCCTTTAAATTCTTTAATGGAGGTCATCTCTTCTATTACATGCCTCATATTCTATTATTTTTATTATTTATTTTTATCTCGAGCTTTCATTACTCTTCAAAACTTTATTACTTTTGATTCTATTTTTTACAAGCCGGGTTTCACAGTTTGTTTTTAACAAGTTATAATTAAGGGAAGTCAGTTTAAGTTTGCTTTGTTCATACTCAGATTATAAGTTATCTGACGATATCTTTGTTTCTCTTATCTTTTCAATATTTAGCCGTGTTCTTAATTTCTAAATCAATTGCTTGCTTAATAAAATTCTATGACGTTGTGCATATTCTCCGATCATTTGTGTGCCTAAGTAAGCCTACATGAATATGTTGGAATTCTTTTAGTTTTTATAGGTTGATATTATCTTATTGAATTATTATAAAGCACCCTAAAATAGTAAAATTAAATATATATGTATTGAAGAGTTGTAAACTTATTCCATAGTTTTTTCTCTATGATATATATAAGTGAGGTTTTTCACCATGCTTTCTTCCTAATCTCAGTTTTTTCTAACAGGAACATTTTTAAAATTTTATTTATTTATTTATTATTGCCGTTGCTTAAAAAGATGAGTTTGATTGGGACTAAATTTTAGATAGAAAGAGTGATAAAATCTCAGGGAACAAAGACTTTCAGATCAAAGAAATGCGAAAGGCAAATACAGGACTGAAACATCACAGCACTACTCTGACGTCATGCAATTGGATCAGTTCTTAGGCCTTGGAGTTTTAGGCTCCTTGGAGTGTCCAACTTTTCTACCCCCATGTTTTCTCCTATGTATGTATTGACTTGGAAAATTTAAAATGAAGACTCCCTAGCTACCGTCTTCTATTGACCTGAGAGTTTTTTATTAGGCCTTTGATTTCGTTGGCTGGCTACTCTTTGGAGTTTTAGGCTGCTCGTTTTTCTAGATATTGTCCTCTACTTATTGGCAGGACCCGGAAATTTGCGTGATGGGAACTTTACAAGAAAGAATGGTAGCTTAAATTGTACGGCTTCTCGACCCCCAGTTTTTCTCTTAGTGGCCGGCTTGTTTTTTACTGTCTTCGAAAATAATTGTACGGTTTTCGTTGGTCTCTTTTGGTTTGCATGCATTTAGAAAATATTGAATAATACTAAGAATTGTAGCTCGAAGTGTCCAACTAATAATTGTCTTCTGTTGACTTGGAGAATTCAGAATGAAGACTCCCTAGCTACCGTCTTCTATTGACTTGGTAATTAAGTAGACAGTGGTCCTAGCATCATTCTTTTAGCTTACTACAACAACGACAATCTTTATTAACCATATCGTGGATTCCTCTTTTACATTAACTTTCATAATTTGCCGAATCCAATACCGAGTCCTCTATTTTCTTTCGTGGATACTTCGCTAAAATGGCAGTATTTCTTCTCCCAGCTCCCTGGATATGGAAGGTTATTCGTATCTTATGCTTGAAAAATATTCATTTTGTTTTATTATATATAAGTATCAGTTTTTTTTATTTATTACTAAATTTTTTACTTGTTTTGAAAAAAAGTTAATAAAACCTACATATATATTCATTCTTTTATGTTAGAAAAAAAATATATTTCATCCATAACAAAACGAGTTGAATAGATAAATTAATAATTTATTTATATGTATTTATTGACACAAAAACTTCTTAATTTATCTAATTAAATACATATTTAGATGAGTTGATTTGTGAGATTATAAGCGTTTATAAGGACATGTGAATCCTCAAGTTATTTTTTTTAAAATAATAAAAAAAGGACTATATTATAATTGCTACATAAAAATATTATTTCTTTTTGGTCTTTGTATAATATTTTTTCAAAAAAAATATAAAGATAAAAGTGAAAAAATTACAAAAAAATAAAGATAAGAGCAAAAAAATTTGTAATATTTCAAGTATAAAGAATAAAAAATAATATTTTTTTTCAAAAAAAATATAAAGGAAAAAAATTACAAAAGATTAAAGATAAAAACAAAAGAAAAATAGTGATAAATAAGTCAAGTATAAAGTAATAAATATGCCAAGTATAAAAAAAAATATCTAAAAAAAATTGTTTTTCTAAAAAAAAAAAAAGTTTTGTCATCACTACACAGTACCTGCTGCAACAAAAAAAAAATAAGAAAAAAAATTATAATTATATCATTTACACAGTAATTTACCATGTCCTTTTTAAATGTATAATTTTTCTTTCATACTAAAAAGATTAAAAATAATATAAAGCCTGCATATTTGGTCCTTGTGCCTCCCCATGTTATTTTTTACTTAATTAGCAACTGAGAGCCTTATTGCTGGCTTCCCCTTTCTTAAATATTTAATCAATTAATTATATGTAATATTGATTTTTTTTATATTTTTAAAAAATATTTCATATATTCATAAATAATATTAATTATAAATTCTTGTGAAAGGTAGAATGAGATTTAAAAGAAGTTTTAAATTTTATTTTGTAACATAGTATAAAAATGGGACAATATTGTAATTACTACAGTAAAACATTATTTTTTTTATTATTTGTATAATATTTTTTCAAAATAAATTTAAAGGAAAAACTAAAAAAAATTACAAATTAAATAATAAAGATAAAAACAAAAAAAATGTTTATAAATAAATAGCCCAAGTTTAGAGTAATAAATATGCCAAGTATAAAGAGAGGAAAAATCTAAGAAAAATATGTCTAAAAAACCCAAAAAATATATATATTTGTTAGCACTACATACCTACTGCAACCAAAAAAAAAAAAGGGAACAAAAATTATAGTTGTATCATTTCTACTAGAATTTACCATTTTCTTTTACTTTTTAGTACATGTATAATTTTTCTTGGATAATAAAAATATTAAAATAAAAAAAAATTATTTTTCACTTAAAAACACCACAAATTAACACTTCCTCAAATCATATAATAAACCAAAAAAAATCTCAAAATCATCTAAATAATTGAAAATTAAAGAAATTAAAATTTTTTAAACGAAACCTGATTTCCTTTCCCAAAGACGTTTAAAAAAAACAATCACCACTATTAAATTTTTATCGTCAAATAAAATACCAAGAACGACAAGTATCATCTCTAAAAAGTGGCTCCAACAACTAAATTCTCTCTAATAACTAAAAAATAAATAAAATAAATTTTTGGATTAAAATAAAAATTATCATGAATTTAATGTGAGGCAAGTAATTATTTTTCTAGTTTTACTGTACTGTTTTTTTTTTTAATTTGTTTTTATTTTTGTGATAATTTGAATCTAATTCAATTTAATTTGAATCTAATTCAAGTAATTATTTTTTATCCAGAAAAAGATGATGGTCTCATTGTGATGGGTGACCTGCCCAAAGAAAGATGGTGGTCTCATTGTAATGGGCGACCTACCCAGATGAAAGATGTTGGTCTCATTATGATGGGTGACCTACCCAAATGAAAGATGTTGGTCTCATTGTTATGGGTGACCTACCCAGAAAAAGTTATGGTCTCATTATGATGGGTGACCTACCCAGAGAAAGATGGTGGTCTCATTGTGATGGGCGATCTACCCAAATGAAAGATGTTGGTCTCATTATGATGGGTGACCTACCCAAATAAAAGATGTTGGTCTCATTGTTATGGGTGACCTACCCAGAAAAAGTGATGGTCTCATTGTGATGGGTGACCTACCCAAAGAAAGATGCAAAGATTTTTTCAAAAAAATGGTCTCATTGTTACGGGTGACCTACCCAGAAAAAATGATGGTCTCATTATAATGGGTGACCTACCCAAAGAAAGATGTTGGTGAGGACTCAAAGGCACACTCGAAAGGAGGTAGGGTTAGAAAACGCACTACCTGAGAAGATAGGGCTCAAAGGCGCACTCAAAAGGAGGTAGGGTTGGCAAACGCACTACCTAAGAGATGGTGGCTCAAAGGCGCACTTGAAATGAGGTAGGGTTAGAAAACACACTACTTGAGAAGTGAGGGCTCAAAGGCATACCCAAAATGAGGTAGGGTTAAAAATGCACTACCCAAAAGATGGTGATGAAACACCGATCTGACAATGCTAAATAGAATGCATTATGATCAATATGCATGTACATGTACCTGAGAAAATATAGGTCCCCCCATCTTTGATGATCCATCATCATAGGGTGCCTTTGTTTGCTTTCCAAAGCTTTCTTTTTTTCGTTCCATGCATTGGCTCATTCATGTGATAGCCATCACTCAACTGTAAGTGCAGTGCCTATCTTAGGCTGTCTTCGACGATTACTGCTCTCGTTGTTCGTCAAGCTTGACTATGCCCCCAAGTGTGGTGTTGCTTGATTCATCATGAAGAATTTTCTCTCCTGGATTCTTCTGAGAATTATCCTCTGATTGATTATGTGCATCATGCCAACACCCATCAAGGTGGTCAACCAGTCATGAACCTGCCTCCAGTTGAAACAATACTTTTCAAGTATATGTTATCATCCACCTTCTTGGAAACTGCCAAGTCATCCAGACATGCCTCTCATAACTTGCCATAAAAGGCTCATTGTTATAAGCTCAAATTTCTTCACCATGGATCCCTCCCAGCTTGTCAAATCATATCGTGAAGAAATGCATTGGCATCATCAATGATGTTCATCACCCATATTCATGCGGTGAAGTGCACATTTGAACTTCAAAATAGATGGTCCCACAGTCAGTCTTGGTGGGTGCATCCTTCTAGCATTCATTCAAATATAACTGTGCGATAACATCGTTCAAAAGTCATAGCCATGTTGGAGATGATAAACCAAGATGAAGATATGAAGATATTCTTTGAGTGCAACGTTGCTCATCAATTGCTGCTAAAGTTGTCTTTGAACAACATTGCCCCCAGCAATGATCTGAATGCTTGTTCATCTGTTTATACTCAATAAGTTTTTTCTTTATCATTGTCAGATGCTAAACATAACTTTGATGGACTTTGACGACTCATCATCTAATTTCTTTGCCCCCAGCTGATCTGAATACTGTTTGTTTTCCTACTCAGGATCCACTGTGTTGCCCCCAAGTGGTCAACTTTTCAAGGAGTATCGAGAAGAGTTGAAGTCATTTCTATCAGGGATTTT
>Ga0325410_1002258_pt1 | contig 21522 bp, 10 predicted proteins | sample PopdelMetagenome_16_FD_206182 | JGI IMG/M metagenome (GOLD analysis project Ga0325410, IMG submission 206182) | Populus deltoides microbial communities from Bellville, Georgia, United States - Xylem-PdIQD-R3 | ecosystem: Host-associated > Plants > Phyllosphere > Stem > Wood/Secondary xylem...
ATTCGCTTTTGAATGAACTGTTGATTGTATGGATTGTATTTTGATGATGTGAGGATTCAAGTTCTTTGATTACCGTCACCATGTGTATTAAATATATATATATATATATATATATATATATATAAAAATTTACTATTGTTTTGGGCTTAGAAAGCCGGGTTGTTACATTGTGACTGACCCACTACCTGATACTGCTCCTAAGATTGCTTTTGAGCCTTCTACTCATCAACCGGCTTTTCGACGCTCTACGAGAGTATCTCATCCTCTTGATCGGTATGGTTTTTCTGCTACTCTATCCACTATTATTGTTCCATCATGTTACTCACAAGCTGTCTAGCATGAGTGTTGGAAGAAAGCCATGCAGGAGAAACTTCAAACTCTTTAGGATAATCATACATGGGATCTTGTTTCTTGTTCTCCAGTTGTTAAGCCCATTGGGTGTAAATGGGTGTACTCGATTAAATTTCGCTCTAATGGAACTCTAGATCGATATAAAGCATGGTTGGTTGCACTTGGAAATAAACAAGAATATGGTATGGACTATGAGGAGATTTTTGCTCTTGTAGCCAAAATGACTACAGTGCGCATTATTATTGCCATTGCTGCTTCCCAGGGTTGGCCAATTCATCAAATGGACGTAAAAAATGCTTTTCTCCATGGTGATCTTAAAGAGGATATTTATATGGCACCTCCACCTAGTTTGTTCTCATCATCTACATCAGTTATATGTAAGTTGAAGCGGTCCTTGTATGGTTTGAAACAAACTCCCCGAGCATGGTTTGACAAGTTTCGCACTACCTTGCTTTGCTTCTCTTTTATGCAAAGCAAATATGATTCCTCATTATTTCTTTGCACGACATCTACTGGTTTTGTTCTCCTCCTTCTTTATGTCGATGACATTGTCATTACAAGCACTAATTCTTTATTGATTAACAACCTTCAGCACCATCTTCAGGATTGCTTTCACATGAAAGACCTTGGTTCTCTTACTTCTTGGGATTGGAAGTTCATTCTTCTTCTTCTGGTGTATTTGTGCATCAACATAAATATGCTCAGGACTTGATTGCTTTGGCTGGTCTTCAAGATTCTTCTCCGGTGGATACTCCTTTGAAGGTGAATGTTAAGTTTCAATGTGATGACAGGGATCTTCTGCCTAATCCAACTTTATATCAGTAATTAGTTGGCAGCTTGAATTATCTTACTATTACTCGGCATGATATCTCTTTTGCAGTTTAGCAAGTTAATCAATTTATGCAATCTCCCTATCATTTACATTTGGTAGTTGTTTGTCGCATCATTCGATATCTAATTCGCTCTTCTAGCCGTGGCCTATTCTACCCTGTTGGTTCTTCTATCCACCTTGTTGCTTTTAGTGATGCCAATTGGGCGGGTTGTCCTGATACACGTCGCTCTGTCACAGGTTGGTGTATGTCTCTTGGTGATTCCTTGATATCTTAGAAGAGTAAGAAACAAGATCGTGTTTCCAAATCTTCGACTGAGTCTGAATATAGAGCCATGTCAGCTGCTTGTTTTGAGGTTGTTTGGCTTCGTGGACTGCTTGGAGAAATTGGATTTCCCCAGACTACTCCTACTCTTCTTCATGCTGACAACACGAGTGCTATTCAGATTGCTACCAATCCTGTTTTCCATGAGTGTACCAAGCATATCGAAGTGGATTGTCATTCTATTTCAGAAGTCGTGGATACTCACGTTATTTCTCTTCCACATATCTCCACTGACCTTCAAATAACTGATGTGTTTACCAAATCAATGACTCGTCAATGCCATCAGTTTCTAGTTGGCAAATTGATGCCTCTTGATCACCCAACATCAATTTGAGGGGGGATGTTAGCATAGTCCTTTTCAGTAGAATCATTAGTTTCCATATACATATTTTTTATTTATGTCAAGAAAACAACTGTAAATATTTGTGTAATCATAGGGTAATTAGCTTTCTATAATTAGGTCGAGATTATAGTTAATAGCAGTAGATTTTATGGAATGTAAATCAGAATTCTTCCTATTTAATGAAAGAGACTCTTATGAAAGGAGGTCATTCAGCCAAATTGATACTATGTACCATACAAACTAAATCCCTAGTCTTGCTTTCATCATAGAGCACCAGTTAAAAATTTTCAGAACAAGTAAGATGAATTAAAAGACATGAAATAGCCCTTGGAATTATGAAAAAGCTAAAAATGAAATGACATATCAATCAAGAACTTTAGACCACCTTATATACAAACCAACTTTGTGGAGCCTGTCAACACTATCAACTGTTTGAAGCAACTAATCATCTATTCTCATTCTCATTCTTGGAGGATTTTATAAAGAAAAAATGCAATGGTTTGAATTGTTGATGACAATGCAAATAAGATTACCAAGAAGATTTATTTTAGTCCAAAAAACACACTCAGAGTAGTAACAAGCAAAATTATGATGATAAGATGAGTCACCTTACTTTTGATAGGTTTCCTTCAAGATTTGTGCAAAGAACAGGTACTACATTCTGAACAAAGCAGATAGAATATGTTACAATTGCTTCAACGTGGAAACAGTACAGGTACAGGTCAGTAATGTTACCTGATAAACAAATGAAAGTGCAATTATGGGTATACTCATAGGAACAGCTGAAAAGTTGGCTTTCAAAAGAGCGTCTAAATGCAGGTCTCCACTTGCAGCCACCTAACAAAACAAAATTTAATTTCCCTTCGCATATAACATGCAAAGAAGCACATTCACCACTTTAATTACAACATCATTTGATAGAACTAGTTGCCTGAGAGTGATGAGAAAGTAAACAAACAAGACTTTAGATTCAGAAAATCACTGTTTATCTCTTCCTTCTAATTCGCCCTTTTCTCCTTTTATTTTCAAACTTTTCCAGGGAACAGGTAAAAGTTTAATGACTATCCTAGAGTCAGTCTGTATGGACCGGTGGAAGTCTTGCTGAGAATAGAAGTGAAGTTCTCGAGTTCTATGTTTGAGACGCAGTTTGAATTTTATTTTTTTATTTTTTTCCAGGAAACATAACAGAAATCCTGTTCACAGACGTTTTTTAAAGTAGTTGTCATAGCAGCAGTTTTACCATGAGAAAGCCAGGCTACTCCAAACTTTCCTATAACTTGCTGATGAGATAATTCTACTAAATATGTAGTTTAGCAACCTCAACAATTTATTTAACAAAGAAATATGAATGTCTAAATCTGATTGACGATTTCAATACATCTCCTTCATGATCTGCACTTTTTTCACATCAGACCATCCAAGACAACCCGCTTAGTGCATATGCAAGATGTTTGTTCAAGGAATTCACATGATTAACGTCGTCAATGGATTAATATTTCTTAAGTAACACATATAGCGTTTTATTCAGCGGTGAAGATCATATAATCTGTAGTCGTCTATATACACAAAAGGTGAAATTAATACATTCATAAAGAGAATTACCACAAGAGATGTAAAAGAAATGATGATTCCAAATACTAGAACTCCATTGACTGCTCCAATGAAGCGCTGGCTGTAATAAAATTGGATTTGAAGTTATTTTTTCTTCATTCAATTTACAGAAAAAAAGAGATATAGAGATGTTTGCAAACGAAACATGAACTAAATCTGATCCTCTACAAAGCCTACCAAAATTCAAGATGCAAGACATGCATCTATATATCATCATATATTTTGCAAAAATTATGGTATGTTATGTTAAGAGAATAATATAAATCATATATTGGAGCCTCATTTAATAGTTTAAGTTTTTAAGTTGAGATAGTTCTTTAACATGGTATCAGAGCTTTGCTGACCAAACGGTCACGAGTTCGAATCTCATCTCTCTCATTCTAATTAATAAAAATTAAGCACGAGTTAGTGTGAAATGTGCAAGTTTCAAGTTCAAAGGTTTTTCACTTTAGGAAGTGTGTTAGAGAGTAATATAAAGCTATTCTTAGAACCTCACCTAATAGTTTAAGCTTTTGGGTTGAGATGGTTCTTAATTTAACATGGTATCAGAGTTTTACTGACCAAACGATTACGAGTTTGAATCTCACCACCCTATTTAATTTGATAAAATTAATTAATAGCACAAGATAGTGGTGGACACGTGCAAATTTCAAGCCTAAAAAACTTTTACTTGAGAGGTGTATTAAAAAAATAATATAAATTATATCCTAAAAACTTATCTAATAGCTTGAACTTATAGATTAATATGGTATTTTAACATGCCACACCACGTCTACATGCACCAATTACAACTGACCAACTTAGAAGTGAATTCCAATAAAACTCAAGGCATAAGTTTTAGCTTTATCTCCATATTAAAGTAGGCATCATCATATAGTATACCATTCATCATTTTTCATTATTTTCCCGTTCAAAGTAGAATCTGAAGAGCAAGATTGACAACTTCATCACAGCAAGGTAGTAAAGTGCATATGCCAAACTTTAGCTGATACAGAAAGGGGCACTCATCCAGTGCAGGGCAAGCAGTCAATTGTCTTGGACCTCTAAAATTAGCTTTGAACTTTGTACAATGCAGGAAGCTCCATATGCAGGCATGACAGAACAATGCAGAAATTGATGATTCCAAGTTACACAGAAAACAGTGATAGTATGAAACAATGCATGATGCTTCTGATTCCTCAAGCTAAGGATATATGAAACACATAACCAACCTTCCAAAGTAGCATATGCCTCCAAACACGAAGGAGAATAAGGTTGCACTTTCCCATCTGCAAACACAATGCAACCTGTCAGCACATACAAAATGCATAAACTGCTGACAAAAATTAATTGACAAAGACTGCCGATGAAACAACAAAGTGAGACATACAAATTAGGGCGAACACTTAGGCACTAAAAAGCTAGAATTATGGCTCGTACAATGGAATGCCGAGAAAGTTCGTCAAAATATCTGAAGAGCGAGCCACATAAGCAATGAGAAGGGCATAATGGATGAATATGTATGACCAACTGCAAAACAAATCACAACGAATGTTCCTTATGTTCAATTCAAGCCAAAATAACTTAAACAGTAAGCAACAATGCACAGAGTGTCTGAAATTCATGAGCTAGAGAAGCTGCTCTCCCTTTCTCATCCTCAGCAAGTATATAGGAAAAAATGACAACCAATAAAATCTTTTCTTTCAACATATCTTTTCATTAAAAGTGCATAATACTATCAATGAGAGGCCTAAAAGGATAAAAGCATAAAAATGACTTAATAGCCTACCAAGAAAATTGAACTCCTGCCACCCCAAGTGTCCTCTTGGCCATTGACACCTTAAATCAGCCACCAGAAAAACAGAAACTATTAGCTAAATAGAGAACAGCAAAATTAAGAAACAAAGTAAATAATATTATACTCGCTTCTTTTTGAAGAAAACTCTACTCTAGTATATGACGATGATTATGGAGCTAGTTATATCAAGTTTCCATCAACCATACTGAATAAGCATTTGATCATGGACATACAAGCACAGATTTTCATTCTTACACCATGGCTTGCAAATATTCAAACTTCGATTACATTTTTCTTTGTCAGTCTAACATCCAAAGATGGTTTAAATATAATCAAAGTGTCCAAATCTCATTTCAGCACAGAAGACAGGAAGAGTTTCGATCGAGTCAAATTTAAAGAGAGAGCCCACAAACAGCAGTTACTGATCTAATCCTAATTTTATCATAAATTTCTCATAGAGATACAAAACATTAAACTGCAGAAATTAATTTCAATCCTAGACTGTACTTACCAATGACACACCACCTGAACCCAATTCACACATTGTGTTCACATTTACTTCAGCAATGAGCAATCCTGTAGTAACCTACACAGTAGTATAAAAAGCAAAAATCACCAAACTAATTAAGACCATAAACGACCATGCAGATGGAAGCCCAGAACAGCTACAGTTAGAAACAGAGACAAAAACAGACTCTTTCATTACATTTGTGTAGAATTATTTATATCCTAGAATATGCCATCATAGATGAACTAATCTTGGTAAAGATTGTTACCATAAAGATCCAGCAAAGAATGCAGGCAACCGAAGAGGCCAAAAATCCAGATTCTTGAGTCACAGCAGGAATTGCCAGGATCCCAGCACCTATCTAGATAATGGAGATACTTAGCCATGCTAAAAGTATAAAACTGCGTATAAACACGTACAACCAACAAGAATACACATATATATATACCGTAGTGCCAGCAACCAGAAGTATTGCACTGGATAAACTTCCTGAAAACACAGAGGAACGACATGAAGACAGAATTGCATGCAACAAAGAGAACGGATTAAAGTTATTTTTTTATAAAAAAAAAAAAAAAAAAACAGAGAGACAGAACTGGGATACCAGGTTCTCTCTTCAAGGTGACCTGGTTAAGGTTAGAAAAAAGCCTTTCAACTTCATATTCTTGTTGTTGGCTTCGAGACATGCATTGAAAGGACGTTCTTGACAAATAATATTGGTGATTTGTGTGTAAGTGTTGAAGTGGTCTTGATGGTGTCCATTGTTGTGGAATGTGCAAGAACTTGTGCTTTCTGCTCGCTGGGGTTATTGCAAGGGTTCGAATTTGTGAAGAACGAGAAGGCAGAGGCAGAGACAGAGACATCGTTTTTTTTAATTGTTATAATATTGTTAGCCTGTGTTGGTTGCTCTGCTGCCTCCTTCTGGTGAGGAATGGAGAATGAAGAGGAGGGAGATTACAAGGCAACAAAAATCAAGATAACGTGGGCCAACCTTTACTGCATTCTCCTCCTTTACATGCTTAAAAAAAAAACCCGGACCGGTTTATCGGATTAAAAAAATTAAAATAATATTATTTTGATTAAAAAAATAATTTATTTTTTAATGTTTTCTATAATATAATAAACTTTTAAAACTAATTAATAAGATTTTAAACACGTCACTCAACACAATTACTAAATTATAATTTATTTATTTTTTTCATAACCAAGCTTCCCTATCCTACCCACTTTACTTTTTTTATTATATTTTTTATAGAAATAAAATAAAATAAAATTAATTAATTTTATAGTTTGTCACGTGCCAGGTTGCCTCAACAATAGAAAAAATCCACGAAAAACGCCAACCAAAGTATAAACATTTTATGCGAGAAACACGCTCGAGAATCATGCCCAGCAGTCATACCAAATACTGTACACTTGGAGCTTGAATTTCACTATTTTAACACTGAATTTATGTGCCTGTGATAGCAATACCAAGAGCAAACACAACCACTATGGCTTCTTCTCATCTTCTCTGCAATACTTTTCCCATTCAAACATCTTGCAATCTCTCAAGTAAAAGCAACATCTCATCATTCAAGCCAAGTGGGTCCTTTTCTTTTTGTCAAAAACTTCAATTTCAAAGGACCCCAGTTGTTAAAGCCACAAGAAAACAAGTAGAGGTGTGCACTTCTATCCTTTGTTGTTTGTGTTTTGGGTTCAAAGTTTTGAACTGTTTTTTTTTCTTTTTTGTGTTTGTTTTATTTGGTTGGTTTTGCTTTCATTTTAGTGTGGTTTGTTGTTTATGCTTTGAATTCAAGTTTTGAACATTTGGGGTTTTTTGTTTTGGTTTTTTTTTTTGTTTTTGGGGTAATTTAGCTAGTGTATGATCCTGATGGAAGGGTAAACAAGTTGGCGGATGCGGTGGATAAACAGGCTCCTCTCTCAAGGCTCACTCTTTTCTCACCTTGCAAGGTTTGTTTGCTAGTGTTATCATGCCTTGCTTGTGGTTAAACTTTATGATCACTGGGTTTGTTTAGTTTTCTTAATAAATTTATGTGCATTTTGGTATTCTTATTTGATGCAGGTTAATGTTTTCTTGAGAATAACCAGTAAGAGAGAAGATGGGTATCATGATTTGGCATCTCTATTTCATGTAAGCTTGTACAAATTCTAGCAGTGAATGCCTTTAGTTTTCTTGTTAGATTTATGCACACTAGTATACCAAAGTGAAATCGGAAAAAGAAACCTGATTGGTTTAGCATTTTTCTTTTTTAATGCTGTGTTTGGTTTTAGTTTCTTCCGCCATTTGAATTTCACAAGTTCATATTTTTTCCCCTCTTGTCCCCTCAGGTGATTAGTCTCGGAGATGTAATTAAGTTCTCTTTGTCACCATCAAAAAGAATTGATCGATTATCAACCAATGTGTCTGGTGTACCTCTTACTGAAGATAATTTGGTAAGGCATAAATGATATTGTTCTTGCTGTGTTTTGCTTGTGAACTTTTATTTTCTGAACTTTCTTCTTGCAGATAATTAAAGCCCTTAACCTTTACAGGAAAAAGACTGGCACTGACAATTTCTTTTGGGTAAGAAGTTCTATTGGTTAGTGTATTTAAAGATCTGTTTCTAGATATGAACACAGTAATTGAAGAATAATACTGAATATTTGAAATTGTTGGCAGATTCATTTAGACAAAAAGGTGCCCACTGGAGCAGGACTTGGTGGTGGGAGCAGCAATGCCGCTACTGCCCTGTGGGCTGCAAATCAATTCAGTGGTTGTCTTGCTACTGAGAAGGAACTCCAAGAATGGTCAAGTGAGATTGGTTCAGATATCCCTTTCTTTTTTTCTCATGGAGCAGCCTACTGTACTGGCCGTGGTGAGGTATGTATGAATTTCGGTTTAACAATCAACTTGAAGACCTTCCTTATTTCATTCCTCTCAATTGCCGATGGAGGGTGATTGTTCAATTACAGACTTGATTGAGATTTCCCTCATTCTTTTGAGAAGGTCAAATTCCTTCCTTTTATATATTGCTTTTGCTATGAATAATAAGCTGGTTTCATAAGTATAGTTGCAAACCATTCCCTTTCTGGAGGACAAAGGGCTGGTTTAGTTTAGTCTGGAAGACTGTGGGAAGCCACTTATGGTGTTTAGGTGGCGTTTCTGTTTAGTAACCTTTAGCTGTGATGTTGTTATATCATGCATAGATAGTGTGGCTGTAGTTTGGTACCAAACAAACTAGGTCTAGGCTTCTAGACAAGGCAGAATGAAGATAAAAGATTCATGTCCCAACCTCAAACTGTGTGGAATTAATAGTTGAGGTAGTATTGTGCATAAAAGGATCATGCAAATGTTAGGATGAGTCATACAGAATCGTGCAGTTAGGAAATCATTTGAAAGCCAGGTAGGCAGTGGGGGAAGTTGCAACCTTTTCTCAGCAAAACAATATGAATTGCTTGAATTAATTTCTCAGTTACTTTTAGAAGGACATGCACACCCATTTGCCATTATAGATGCCTGCCTCAAATGTGCATGTCAGGAAATGCAATTTTGTTTAGCTAGAGAACTTTCTGAAGTTTTTGCTCTGGTTTTTTAGATTGTTCAAGATATTCCTTCACCAGTATCTTCAGGCATTCCAATGGTTCTCATGAAGCCCCTGCAGTCATGTTCAACTGCAGAAGTTTACAAGGTAATTTGGTATTAGTATTATGGAATAGAAAATTGTTTGGGTTTCTTTAATATCAGCACATCTCTTTATAAGAGAACTTTTTGATTTTTCAGCGCTTTCAATTGGATAAAACCAGTCAAGCTGATCCTTTAACATTGCTGGAGAAGATCTCAAGGAATGGAATATCTCAAGATGTCTGTATCAATGATCTGGGTATGAATCTACAGATACTTGAGCTTGTCATCCTTTTGTTCTCCTTTCCGAAATATGAAATTATCTTTCTTTCTTTCTCCAATCCCCCTGCTTTCAGATTAGGTAAACCTGCACGAAAACCTTTGTTTGTTTTAGATGTCTGAATAAACAGTTTGGTTTCAGTTCTTAGCATAATAATTGAATAACATGGTAACTGGAAAGAACAAGTTTTGTTGTAGAATATATAAACCCAGTAACATAGTTACACCTTGCTGTCCCCTGCCATATGCATTACACATAAAAAAAAAAAAAAAATATATATATATATATATATATATATAAACTGCTGGATCCAAATTTATTGGTTGTCACACAAGCTGGCTCTTATTGATGCAGTTTCAGAATATATGAATGAATGTAGGGTCAATTACACTCATGGTCCCTGTACTATGTAGTTTGATCAACCAGTTCCCCCAGCTACTAATTTGATTAGAGTCCCTCTACTATGCATTCCGTTTACAATTAGGACCCTCCATCCATAACTGCATCAACATTGATTTGGTATCATGCTTGACGCATGACTTGTGTCCCAATTCTTAAAAACCTCCAAGTTTTATAATCAAATTAATACAAAATCAAAACAATAACACTCTCTCTAGGTCAATATAAAGAAGAAGCAACTGGGCCTAATCTGGACCACTTCCACTCATGTCATGTTGCCACCATCATCAGCAGATCATGGAATTAAATATCGATTGCTGCTAGGAGTACTGGTGGCACCTTTTCTACCACAAATGATATTTATGGTGGTAAAAGGTGACAGAGACATTAAACATGCTATTTGATGGATGGGGCAATGATGGGATCATTGCAGAACAAAAGACAGAAATAGGGGACACTTTTATGCATGCATAGTTGGCTTTGGGCTGGTTGACCCTTAATCTAACCCTAACGCTTTACCTGTTCTCACATCAATACTGTTGCCCATCTCTTTGTCCATTTATCCTCTCTTTTTTAAGCATAAAGGGTGGGTATTGCAGGTTATAGACTCCCTTATCATCCTGAGTCTGCTATGCTCATGGTAGTTCTTGGATAGCCAGGGTTGGTCCAATCATACATTTTGATTTTCTTGCTTTTCAGGGATGGAATATTCATTATTTATATATTCTTGAATGGCTTTCTTGCAGAACCTCCTGCCTTTGAAGTTCTCCCCTCTCTCAAAAGATTAAAACAGCGTATAGCTGCAGCTGGTCGTGGACAATATGATGCTGTTTTCATGTCTGGAAGGTATGGTGCTGGATTGCGATTTGAATCTTCATATTTAATCAACATTTGGCTTAAGTCAGCAAAATGGTTTTCTGATAGTGTTTTATTTCTGATGAATTTTAATGAGATTTGATTTTTTGCACTTCAATGCATTGGTTATTGTAAGCTATGGTAATGGCAAGTGACAAACTCTTTAATGCACCTTGTCATTGTAATTTTTGTAGTTCTGATATCAACATGTAATAACCCCATGTTCATAACGATAGTTTTAGGTTCAAGGTAAATGCTGGTCGTTTGAGCAACCATGCTGTCCAATAGGCCTTCAAATCCTCTATACAGGCTGCATAATTTTCTGTAACACAGCTGTTATCCTAATGGTCATTAAAGCTCACTTACACAGCAGATATACAATCAGGTCAACTATTTATCTTTTGATATTTAGACATCCTCTTATGCAGTGGCCCAACTGGAGTACACTTGAATGCTTTTCTCCTTGAGAGAGAGGGAAAGTTGAAACTGATAGTTTAGCTTCTCTAATACTCCTAATGTCAAGTACAAATTTTTCAATAGTTCAGAAGAAGGCATCCTTTCTTCATTTCCAAACCCAATACCCTCTTTAAACCTTAATCTATCTGCAACTACTCAAATGGCACAGCATAGCTGCCTTAAATATTCATTAATGCAACCTGTTTCGGCTGCATTTAAGCGTTTGAAGCTCATTTCTGAATGTAATCATTCAAGTGCATGCACGTTTCATACCAACATTGAAATTAGGATGGAATGAGGTTATATTCTTGCCTTGGAGGTGTCTCTTAACTGTTAAATTCAGCCTGTTTGCCGTGAATGAGCTGTGATTGAATGTAAGGTGGTGTTTGCCGTGAATGAGCTGTGATTGAATGTAAGGTGGTGCAAGTCTTCATACAGTGTTAGTATCTTTATCATATTCTGTGAATGTTATGCCCTACCATGTGTATATTGTTAAAAATCTTATCACTCGTATGCTTTCTAGGTTCTCTTTTCTGTGCTTGCTTTCAAGTTTTACAAGATGATCTTGTTTATTTCACACCTCTTAATAATTGAGCATTGGTAGTTGGTCTCTAATGGTGCAAGGAGAGTTGGAATAAAACAAACTGTTTGCATGAAGTATCTAATCAGTTGTAGCTTTTGAAATTTGTTTGCGTAGTTGTATATTTTAATGTTGATATGCCAAAAGAAGACAAGTTGATAATATTAGAACATCCATTGTACCTCAATCTGAATTCCATTTGCCATATATTCCATGCAGTGGAAGCACAATAGTTGGGATTGGCTCACCAGATCCTCCGCAATTTATATATGACGAAGATGAGTACCAGGATGTTTTTGTGTCAGGTAAAGCTAGTCCCGCCCATTAGCTTCCTATTTCATAAATGCCTCCCTAGAATTCCTGAAGCTTGAAGAGCAAATCCCTAATATCACTGAAGTAGGTTTCCATTTACTTAGAGATGCATTAAAAGCAAGAGGGATTAAGGTACACAATCAGAGGCTAGTTTTCATCTTTTAGGAAAAACTCAAGGCCCAATCAACGAAAGAAGAAACCTCTTCTTCACATTCCTCATGTTATTTGTAAATTTGACTCTGCCACATCATCATTCTTTCTAATTGCAGAAGCCAACTTCCTTGCTCGTGAAGCAAATCAATGGTATCAACAACCTGCTTCAACAACTTGTAGCTCTCCACCCGAATTTTCCCGGTCTGTTGAGTGAATTATTCTCTTGTATAAAACAATGGTCACATCTGAATAATTGTATCATTCATTGAGGTGCAACTTCGAATTTTCGCTGCCTCTTTTCTGCTGTGAGTAGTCTTCACAATTTTTGTTAATCAGAACGAATAATAGCAAATGCTAGGTGGTTGGATAGGGATAGATATCCAAGCAATTTCGAGTCAAAATCTTGCTGTAGTTACAACTGTAATACCTTTTTCTGAAGCTAATGAAGCTATGTAGCTGGGAATAAAGAAAGATTTAGACACGTTGATGGCAGGGGGTATTATCAGAATATATGCTTAACTGCTGGTAGAATTAAAAAAATAAAATAACAAAAAATATATAGGTGTTGATAATATCCTTTTTAGTAGAAAAAAAGATTTAAATTGCATGAGTATTGATCTGATGTGATTAATTTAACTTGATGGGTTTAAAAACAATCCAGATGATTGGTAAAAACAGAAATTTTTTCATGAATATTAAAATGAAAATATATTATATTAATTTAGAATAGTCTGGGTTAACTTGTCAATTTGCTTGCAAAGTTATAAGATTATAATAATCTTATAAAAAGTAAATCAAAACAACCTATAAAAAATAAATCAAAATAAATTATGAATTTCAGTTTTCAATAAATTTATTGTTAAATGATAAAATTAAAAAGAATAAAAAAATAATTTGAGTTAACTAGTCAAACCGGTAACCCAGATCATAAGATCAGGATAACCCAATAAAAAGTAAATTAAAAGAAATTAGAAAGTGTAATTTTCAATTAACTTGGTGTTAAAATATGAAATTGAAAAAAGATTCAATTCAAAATAAGATATAAAAAACAACTTAATTCAACTTGAGTTAAGTAGTTAAACTTGTGACCCGAGTCATAAGATAGAGATAACCTCATAAAAAACAAGCCGAAATAAATCACGAAATATAATTCTCAATAAACTAAATGTTGAAGGATAAATTTGAGAAGAAAAAAACTAATAAAGAAGAGAGAAAAAACTTTGAATCAACCCTCCAAACCTATAATGCAAATCATGAGATTTGAATAACCTCATAAAAATTAATTTGAAAAAAATTATAAAACACAATCCTCAATAAACTTAATATTAAAAGATAGAATTGAAATTAAAAAAAAATAAAAAAACACAGAGGAAGAAACAAAACATTATTTTAATTAATAGTATTTTTATGAGCAGGGGTAAAGTAAAATCCACTTTTTTTTTAGGTTTTTTTTATCAATATGAATATCCTATAAAGCATGATGTTGAATAATAAAATTGAGGGATTCTTGGAGATGATAATTTCACCTAAAGTGATTTTATTAATATTGATGTAATTCAATAAAAAAAACTTTTAGAATTAATTAGGTTTAGGTAAAATTTGAAGGTAAGTGATTAGGTTTATTTGACATGAACTCAACTTAAAATAAATAAATAGCATTAAAGTTTGAAAAACTTACATGTATACAAATAAATTAAGTATTAAATAGTTATAAACTATAGTATTTGACTTCATATTTTAAACTTAGGTTGAGTTCATGGATACTAAATAAATATTTAAAACCTAATTTGAATGAGTATAAAAAATTTCTTATTCAATCAAATTTGAATAATTATTTTAGATTTGAATTTAGATTCAAGAATAAATAATATAAAACCGATTCATAAATATTCATTACCACGTTTATTTTTACTCCTCGCATAAAAGCACTGTTTCGGACTCCTTGCTCGCATAAAAGTGAGTTTTATTGGCGTTTTATATATATATATATATATCAAGATTCTTAGTCTATCTAATTATTTATTGATAAAATGATCTTTAATCAATAAAATTATTATTGTAATGAAAATGTCAAATCATCAAAAAAAGATATTATTTTTAAAATATTTTTCATCAAAAAATACATTAAAATAATATTTTTTTTAATTTTTAAAATCTACAAACTAAAACAATCTAAATATATAAAAATTAATTGTTTTTTTTTTTTTTTTGTTTAATAGCGCATCTGATTTATGCTAATTCAAGTGTATGGAAATTAATTTCCTTTCATCATTTTTTCAGACTCCTGGCTTTATCGAATTATGACTCGACGGATAGCAAATCAATGAAAAGGAAGGGGAAAGGGGGGTCAAAGGCAAAGGACTTTCGAAACCGGAATGATACTCACCAAAAATCAACAAAAGGAACCAACATCAAATTCAAACACATTTTGAGGTCTTTCTTTTCTTCTTCCTTTTTATCTTTTTCATTCATTCATTGAAATCATCCCCCGCCGCCCCTACAGCGAAGGAGATGAAACAAACTGTCTTGACAAGCCAAAGATATCATTCCCTTCAAATGGAGACGTCCATTCGTGGGAACCGGAGGTGGATGTTTCTGAATTAGCCACACCACCATCCCGCAATCCCGGAATGGGTATGCCATTGCCGCTGGGAGCTGCTCTCATTGCCACTCTAGCACCAAAGCCAGAAGCGCCGGTGGAAACATACGCTTGAGCACTGCTCTTTAAACTTGGTCCTAACCACAATCCACTGGGCCTTGGGGAAGATAAACCTCGATTCAAACTCCAGTCTATGCTGGTGTAATCTAACTGCTCCATTGACCCGGAAGTGCTCCAATCAACTGGAGAGGTTGCCCCTGATGAACCTGTTGAGCCCAAACCAGAGAAAAGTCCAAGGGAAGAAGCAGCAGCAAGTGATGGCGATGCACCAGCTCTACTCCATAAGCCATTTACTTTGCTGGTTCCAGGAGAATCCCCTGGGCCACTGCTGGGGACAAAATACTGCGGTTGTTGATAATGAAATTGGTGGAACATCTGATTCGAACTCAGATTGTTTGGGCTGGGGCTTCTTGTGCTCGGAATGTGAGGCATCAAGCCATTTGACTTCATGATATCAGCACTATTGGTGGGATACCAACCAGTGGCTGTTCCAGGAGGAGATGAGCTTATGCTTGCAGTTGGAACCTGCTTTGAATTTACAGAATGAGGCCGCTGCATCATAATAACTGGTTCTCTGATAGTTCCAGGCTGAAGGCTCTTGTATTCACTTCCAACAGTAACATAACTGGTTTCCGTCTTGGCAGGTGGAGGTGGCCCATGCAAAGGAGATGCCAAAGAGTGAGAGACAGAAGGATTTGATCCCACACTTGACCATCTCTTGTCAGTTGGAGTAGGAGTTGGCTGAGGTCTTGGCCACTCCGACTTCGGTTGTATTCTCTTCAAGGACTGCACATTTTTACTACCTGATTCCAAAGATCCTCCCACCAGAACAGCTGCTTTTGTATAGTTAAAATCTTTATCATCTCTTCTTTGCTGTATCATGGAAGTTGGGTTGAGCTTTGGTTGTGGTCTCACCATATTCTGGCTACCTGCTAAAGAATGCTTATCATTACTTGACGTTGGAGGATCACCATTTTCATCAGGTTTTGGAGGAGAAGAAGGTGGATCTAGCTTCAGTTGTCTTAAACCTTCTACAGCCTTCTCAAGATCACCTTCAGAGGCAACCACAGCTCTTTCAACCTCCTGCTTTGTGCACTTATATCTGATTTCCATTTCTACAATCCGAGCAAGCTCTTCTGATATATCAATTTTCAAAGTACCCCCACCAAGGTTTTGATCTCTGTGCTTATCTGCATGTTCACCCTCTTCAAACAACCATGTTACAGATTCTTCTAACTTGCCTTCATTCAATATAAGAGCCATTGTTGCCCGTTCATGCAAAAATCCCATTGCAACAAGCTGTTGAGCTAGTGCTTCCAGCTTTCTCGACATAAGATAGCCAGTGCACCGCTCATGCAACTCATGTGCTCGCCTCTCCTTTTGACGCTGATGCTTTTTCTCATTCTTCTGGCGGATTTTTTCCCGCTTATCATTTTCAGTGCCTGGTATTGCTTCTTGCCGGACTGGATGATTAGATGTCTTCTCTTTATGATCTTCTGACTCGCCAGACCAGCTACCATTATTCGAAACAGAATCATACTCAACCCCAGCTCCAAGCGAGCCTCCAAGATGATCATCTGTCTCGTCAATGTTTCGGAAACGACTATTATTGTGTAGAGGTGAAGCAGAGGATGTCGGCACTGTTTCAATGGTATGAAATGTTCCAGACAGTGGATTGTATGCACTAGCTGAGATACCACTTCCTGCATTAGCAGGTCCTGAAGGCTTTGATGAAGCCTTCTGGGGTTCCTTGCCAGCCTTTTTGTCCTTTGACTTTGATTTTGAAGCTGGAGACATCTCAAAAGGCAAATATGTTCCTGTGATGTCTACAATAATGATTAAGACATTTAGTATACACTTGTGGAAAAAGACAACTCAGTCAGGTGGATCACCATTAAATCAGACAGTATAACAACCAGTAAACATCCACCACAATATCTTCATAAGAGTTTATATGGAAGCCAAAAAACAAGTCAGTTTATGCTTATAAGATACAGATAGCATGCTATTTATTAAAGAGTCAGAATCTCATATCTGCAGAAATGGACGCATAACAAGTAAACACAGGCCTAAACACCAATGACCATATCTCATTTAAATGATGTTTTAGTGATGCCTGTTGCAGATCTTTAAATTGAAAAAAGAAACCACCAGTATACATGAAGAATGAGAAGTTCAAAAAACTGTTCATTACAAATACCGATACCCTGAGGACTAATATTGTATAGAATACATAGTTAGTATTAGTTTGGCCAACTCATAAATGCACATTCTGGCATGTCGTCCATATTGAGCATGCTTCTCAGAGAACCAAACCAAAAGTACCCACTATATAACTAACCATCTTTTCCCTGCTCTTTATTTTGCAAAAACACATTCACTCACTTTTCATGTGAAATTTACTACCACGAATATCATTCATTTTAAATTGCCAGAAAAGTTGTTCCAAATCAGAATACAGGAAAATGCAGACTATATACATCAGGAATGTGAAGTTTGAGAATTTATTTTAGTGATAACTCATACATGTCATCCTCAGAACAATCAAGGAAATTACAAAATACTGTGGTAATAAAGTTAAGCATTACTACTGAATCACAAGATTCCCCACGATAGATAGCTCTCTCCTATTTAACAAAGCATCAAAAAATTCTTCACCCTAGTCATGAACTTAAAACTGTTGAAACTGATTTAGTTGAGCAAAACTTCTGGCTTCTGGCTTCTAAAATGGATGATCCGAAAAATCATAAGGAGGCTATTATTAACCAGGGAACCCCAATACTGCCTTAACCAGGGAACCCCAAAACTGCCATATCCTTGCCTACCCTCTAAGGAGCACATTGCTTAACAAACCATACTTGAACATTTTGATCAGCTAATTCTGTCAACAACTAAAAGCCTATAATTTTGTCCCAACACAACTCCTTTATTGCAAGAAAAACTACTCTGGAAGCATTCGAACAGCTAAATTGCCAACTCTTGTGTGCCTTTAACTGTTGTTCCAATCCATCAGCTCTATTGTGTCCCCATTTGGCTATAGAAAGGTTTCAAAATTTATTGTGATGCCAACAGTTGAGAATCACTTGAAAGGTCCAAATATCATCCAATGATGTAATTTCAAATGTTAAAGAGTTGTCAAGAGAGCTAGGGTTGTCCTTAGCACAAGCAAGGCAGTGAACAATCTCCACAAACAAGGCCTCTTCTTCCAGAGCATAAATATTCAGTACCATTAGGACCTTAAAAGTAAAAAATAATGGTTCAAAAACAGCATCATTCAACCAAGCAAACCTCAGATCCTTTGAAGAGAATAAATTGTCTAGGTTTATTTTTATAGATGCTAGATAAGTTTGCAGGTACATTACTACATTAGCAGTAAAAAAAAACACAAAATTCAATTCCAACAACTGCTTAAGTAACAAAGTTATTCCAATCTTCACACCATCACCCATTAAGACTGCATTCAAAAGTCACTGGCCTTACAGAATCTCAATGAAGTGATCCACATTTCCAAATGCAGTTTAGAAAAACATACCCATAGACAGAATTGTGTCATTTCTGTTTCTCTATCACCAAAAAGAATCAATGAGCATTAAAGCATAGTTGAATTCGAGATTCAATCACCCTTATGAACTTAATTTCTTCAAGCAATCCCGCAGTGTAATCGAGAGGAGCAACCACAAAGAACCACATCAACTCAAGTACTCAACCTAACTGTCTATTAGCATCCTAACTTCTCCTACAACAATCAATAATGTTATTAAACCCAAACAATCACTGTTACCCTATGTAACATGACTAATAAAGCTCAACACAAATACAATAGTGTATCACTGTATGATTACTTTTTATCTGAATTAATTGTTCATCCATTTCTGGTAAAATTTTCTCCAAAAGGGCTAACATGCTAACAATCAACTCCAGTGCTTTACAAGATATAACACCACTATAGCAACAACATAATCAAAAACAATAAAATGACCCGCCAGATAAAACTAACCAAAACTTGCAATGAATTTACACCCTAATCAAGTCTCCATTCTCGAGACTTAAGAGTCTATTTGGAAACGTACAAACAGCGTTTCTTTAAATTTTAAAAAAAGTTTATTAAATTTTTATTATTATTATTGTTTTAATATGCTGATATTAAAAATAATTTTTTAAAAATAAAAAAATATTATTTTTGATACATTTCTAAACAAAAAAAACATTTTAAACACTGCCACAATCCTAAACAAACCTTTAATAAAAAAAATCTAATTTTCCATCTCATCATAAGCAGACCAAGCCAGACACTAAAAAATGATCTCTCCTTCGAAACAAAAAAAAAAACTGCCGCAAGACAACAAACGAAGTATTAATTTCCTTCTCCTTCGAATGTAAATTTTACGGAACCGGAATTGTCAATCCTTTAATAACTTAGAAACAACATTACTCCACTGATTACGATCATAGATGACAGAATTATCGGTCAATTGATAATAGTCAAAATTGATAGATCCATAAAAAAATTTCCAAAACATCTAGATTCTAAGTCTTAAAGAGAGCAAGAAAATCGAATTCAAATCCCTAATTCGATTGATGTTCCGTCAATTAATTATAACCAAATTAAAATTGAGTGCAAGAACTTAGAGAGAGAAAGAGGAGAAGGGAGGGAGGGAGGGAGGCAGACCTGAGGAGAGAGAGTGAGAGATATGGCGGTGTGATAGATCGGACGGCGGAGATTAGGATTGGTCGAGGGTGAAACCGAATCGATAGAATTAGGGTTTTTGGAGAGAGAGAGAGGGAGAGGAGAAAAGAGGGATTTTGATTTTTGTTTTTATTGGTTTTTGAGAAAAATAAAATTTAAAAATGGAACTGCTTTTTTTTGCCATATATTAATGGATGGATGTGGCCCTAGCGTTGTCGGCTTCTTCTTTTTTTTTTACTACTATTGTATTTGTTTTATTTTTTGACCCTCCGAGTTATACTGTTTTCATTGACACCCCCAGTAATTTTTGTTTTCTTGAATGTAATACATGAACTATGGAATGTTTGGATTGAGACCTCTCTACATCGCTATTCCAGGATGGAACTTCATTGCAACCACTAAAATCTCATCAAAACAATCCTTTTTAACCTCCTTGATAACTTTCCAATACCAACAAGTATTTCTAAACTCAAATCAATAAATACAATTTGAGTTTTAATTTCTAAATTGTTGCAAGAATTGAGTTGAGATTTTAAAATATAAATTAATTTTTTATCCATGGTTTTAAAACTAGACTAACTTGAAGGGTCACTTGGGACTTGGCTACCCCAGGCTATTAGAGATAATATATATATATATATATATATATATATATATATATATATATATATATATATAGTTGACATGGTTAAAAACTCAGGTTAATGTATTATTTTAGTTGATCCGAAATTAATTCGGTCAAAACTCGATTCTCAACCTGTTAATTTTTAAAAAACAAATCATTTTAATTATTTTTTTATATATAAAAAAAAAATCAATGTTGATTCTCCAACTCATAACCCCAACCTTGTCTTAGATGGATCATTGGATCACTTATCACAACTATACTTTTCTCAAGCAATTTTGAGTTTATTAGGGTAAATTACAACTTAGTGCTTATAGTTTAATAAAATGAGCTAATCCTAGATCAATTTCAATGTTTTTAAATTTTTTAATAGTTTAATAAAATGAGCTAATCCTAGATCAATTTCAATGTTTTTAAATTTTTTAATAACTTAGTCCTTTCGTGTTTTTTTTTTTAATGTGGTGCTGAGTTTCTTTGATTTAGTGTTTTTTTTTTCCCTGAAAATACTCTTTGTTTTTGCATCAAATCTTCAAATAAATTTAGTGCATTGCACGTAATCTCTCCAAGGCAATATAAACAATAATGCAAGATACTTTATTTTATGACCATGTGGAATTGAGGTAGCGGTGATGTGCTTTTTGTTTAAAAATACATTAAAATGATGTTTTTTTTATTTTTTTTAATTATTTTTAAAATCAGCATATCAAAACGATCTAAAAATATAAAAAATAAATTTTAACAAAAAGATAAATAAATAAAAATTGAGGGAACATGATTTCAACCGCGTTCTCAAACGATATTTTTTACTATCAAAATAAAGATATTCATAAAGACAAAACCAAAAACACCTAGATTACATTGATTCAAATCCAAAGTTTTACATTATAAGAAGATTAAAGGTTAAAACAATGATTAAAAAAAAAAGCATTATAACCGGTCTACTAGATGGTAATTTAAAAACAAATATCCAAACTCGTCTAAATCAAAATCTATTTCGTAAAAATTATAAATTTATTTTATTAATGATTATGAATCCTTCTAAATTATTTATATATATATATATATATATATATATATATATATATATAATTGACCTTGTGAAACTCAATGAATCAACTAATAACACAGTTAAAATCAATTTGAAATTTTTTAAAAAATCAAAACAATT
>Ga0325410_1002262_pt1 | contig 21513 bp, 13 predicted proteins | sample PopdelMetagenome_16_FD_206182 | JGI IMG/M metagenome (GOLD analysis project Ga0325410, IMG submission 206182) | Populus deltoides microbial communities from Bellville, Georgia, United States - Xylem-PdIQD-R3 | ecosystem: Host-associated > Plants > Phyllosphere > Stem > Wood/Secondary xylem...
ATGTTGCATTTATTGTATTGAATTAACTGTTTTACTATGTTGCACCTTTTGTTGAATTTTACAGTAAAAAAAATTGAATTCAAGAGGAAGATTATATAATAAAAGAGGTAAAGGTTAAAGTGAAAAGCGTTTAAAAGTTTAGAAACCATTGTAACAAATGGAACAACTTTACATCTCTGAAGGGCATAACAGTTGATAACAGTTGTCCTACCATCTCGAGAGCGTGACATTGTGACAACCCTTCCTGAATGAGTTGAGTGGTTTTTAGTTGAATAACGATTCGTTACCTAATATTATGATTACTAGAAATCCTTACTAGTCTTTAGAGATTCTAGGCAAGAAACTGATTGCGTAAAGAAAAAATATCAGCACCCTTTGTACATCTTACATAAGATAAGTTGTGTCATTTTTCTTTGTTTTTGGTTGCTATGATCTAATGGTGTTTCTTAATTCTATTAGCCTATTATATCGGGTTTGTTATGATGAACAAATCCTGATATTTTAGATCAAGAACTTGGTCTAAAAAATTCAAGATTAGAAAGATATCAAAAGAAAGTTAGTTCATTCACAACTTATGTGTTGTGAACGGGCTAAAGTTAGAAATTCAAAGAGATTTGGTAATTATTGAAATTTTATTTTTTCCTTTGGTATTTCAATGTCCATGACTCTTATACCATGGGACACAAATTGAAATATCCCTAATTATTGTTGAGGTTTCTTTTAAACAAACTTGAATTTTGGGTACTTTTGCGTCAATTACTCTTAATAATATGTTAGATATTAATCCAAATCCTTTAAGCACAGTAATCCTTTATAATATTTCAAATAAAAAAATCTTTTATAGATTTTTTTTTATTTATATCAAAAGTGAATGAGTCGTTACTCCTAATAATATGTTAGATATTAATATCATATAATTTTTTTATCCTTGTATTAAAAGTGAGTAATAGATTTTATAAAAAAATATTTTTTTAATATTTTTTGAAATATAGGCTAAAATCCATGAAATACTTTTTTATATTTTTTTATATTTTTTATTTTAAGAGACATTCTCCAATATATATATATATATATATATATATATATATATATATATATATATATATATATATTATATGGTATTTTTAGCCATAGGCAAAAAAAAAAAAAATCATTGTTGTAAAATATTTTTTTTATTACTTTTATAAGGCTTTGTTTAGCAAGAAATCATTTTTTGTTTAAATAAAATTGTCACAATAGACCTAAAGTCATGTTTGCTAAATACACCCTTAAGTAAAAAAAATCCTTTATAAAAAAGTTGAAAACCAAATAAGACCTCACCCAAATAACTCGAACTTGACCCGATCAAGTTGACTCAAAGTCTTTGATTCGACCATAAACAAAAAAAAAGGACTAGTATGACAAAAAAAAAATTTAAAACTAAAAAATTAAAACATATAACATATCAAACTTGTAAAACACGAATTTTTTATTTCAAAAACGAATCAAAACCTAAAAAAACTCAAGAATATGAATTATAAGCCTAGTAAACATGAATCAAAATCCAAACTAGATATGAACAATCTAATGACATAGGCAAGTTGAAAATCAATCAATGAACAATAATTAAGCATCAAATATCATTCATTATCAACCAATAATTATGATTTGATCAAAATAGATTTTGATGAAAAAATAAAACCCTATGATTAAAACTCATAAAAAATGGTTATTGATGTAAATTAACCCTTGATTATTGATTAATCAAGTCTTGAAAAATTATTGGTGCAAAGAATCAGATCAAAACTGGTTCAAATCATGTAGCAAAGACATTGTTCTTTCCAAGAACATGAAGAGCAAGAACCTAGAATTGCCCAGAAATACCCCAACAATTATAGAATTTAAAATTTTGCCTTGCAAGCCCAAAAACCAAGCTTTTTGGTTCAAAAAACCACATTAACATTGTTACACATGATTGAGCTAACATGAACAACAAACAACACTAAATCATCAAAATCATGCCTAATATTCCAATTCCTAAAACTTTCAAATTGTAACAGTAAGTATATTTAATAGTTTGGTGTTCAAAACTAGCATTTTAACATTCAATAGAACTCACACAAACCCATAAACCAAGAACATGTATCAAAGCAAACATTAAAAGCACATTGCCACTTTTGGTCGGTTCTAAAACTATTTCATTCCAAAAAAAATACAATCACAAACATCTTTTTTTGACATCTAGTAACATCAATAACAAACTCAAATTAGGATTGAGCTAAAAAAAATATCAATTTTATGCATTCATCAAAATCCTATCTCAACACAATGTAATACCAAAACAAGTTCGAAATATCATTAAAATATGCAAGGACTATAGGCGTGCCTTATAAACATCACTTGCTAGTTTAGAGAAGGTTTATACATTTGAAGCTTCACTCAATGGTTGTTATCCCTTTTACTTTCTTTTGTAAGATTTTGTCTCCATAAATTTCTACCACTTCAAAGCTAAAGAAACTCTTGGGCTCGGCTCGTCATTCTTTATATCTAGAATCTCTCTATCTATATTTTTTTCTCTTCTTTCTCCTATATTTTCTCTAGATTTTCAATGGGTATTTATAGGTTTTTATTAGGGTTTATTAATGGACTTAATAAAGGATTGATCATGATTGATCAATGTTTAACCCCTTGATTGAATTGGGAGGGTTTTGGAGTGGTTTTACAGTTTGAAACTTTGGACCATATTGATTTTGCAATGGTTATTTTGCAACAAACTTGGTTTTTGAAATTCTTGATGGTTTAGCTAAACTTGGAGGTAAAAGAGTTGTTTCTGACTTTTTAATTTTTAGAATCTTTAGTTTTTATAAGTCTAACTGTATCATATTCAGTTTGAGGTTCGATATTTGATTTGGATTCCAACTAGATATGTTTAACATTAAGTCAATGCTCCCCTCTTCTTAATTGGATTTGTGTTTAAAAGTGAATTTTCTTATGATTTTGAGTTCTAAATTATGACTTTTCAGGCTTTCATTAAATGTTTTAGAAAAATAAATGATATTTCAGGGCACTGGAAAGAGACTTTCACTTTGTTCTTAAAAGTTCTAACCAAGTTCTTTGACATTCTTTTAAAATAGAGTCTCTTGTATTGCTATCAAATTTACTATTTATGTATTTATATTAAGTTTAGAAGTGTATTTGCTTTTAAATTGAAAAGTAACTATTCTCCCACCACAATTCCATTTTTTTCCATTAAAATAAAATATATTACCTCATACTTAATTAATTGTGTTAATTATGTGGTACCGTAAAATAAAAAAATAAAATATTTGATGATAAACAATGAAGTTCTTTTGTAAATAGATATATTGTTGCATTCCTTAAATTAAAAGAACATAACTTTATTATAAAACTTTTGGTGGCTACATTAAAACGAAAATCCATATTATTATATTATAGATGGAATATCATATTAATTTAGTATACACATATTTATTTCAACTTTAAAGTCCTATAAGAATTAACTTATTTACATACTTCATATCATATATAGCCTATATATAACAAGGTAAAATATTCATTATTGTACATAAAAAGTGTAAATAATTATGTATATATTTAATATAGAAAATAAATAGAATTAGGTAAATATGTACTTTTTACGATTTCATAACACTAATACTAAAAACTCAAATTTTTACTGCAAATTTGCAATAATTTGTTTTTTTTAAAAATGGTGTTGCAAGAAAAAAGAGAGATAGTTGCAAATTATAGATCTACTCCCAAAAAGTCTAAACATTTTATTTTTATTTTATTGAAAATATATTCTCACTAAAAATAATTATACTTTTTGTAATAATGTGTAAAATATCATGAGATTTAATTGTAAAAAAAACAAATCGGTCGCTGTCTAGCTCTGTGGAATATAATTAAATCGAAGGATATACCACCACGAGGCACCCTATGGGTAATGGCCTATACAGACGCTTTTGCTTAGGCCTCAGGGACAGGGCCAAGAAGTGGCGTTCAAAACGGCGAGTATAACGGCCACCACACCCGGTGTTCACGACAACTACCTATTCAATGTCTGCCACTATCCCATAAACTGTCGTGGCTTTGTTAAAAAGAACCGAAGCTTGATTTTCCACAATGACAGACTCTACGTGGCTTCTTACAGGTGGACGAGTCTTGGCACCTCACTGATTGAAGGCTACTGTTGTTTACAGTAGTCGCACATTAATTTGTTGCCCAGTACTGTATATGCTGTGCTTGCCCTATCCAAACATTATACCTAAAAAGCATTTATAGGCTTTATGTCAATAGGTTGGTCCATGACTGTAACGTAAAATGACAAATATTGGATAGGTTCACTCCTCAAGGGAAAGGATATGATGGTTACATTAGGGTGGTCGGGAGTTTGGTAATAATTGTAATTTAAAATATGTACTTTAAAAAATATATTAAAAATAATATTTTTAAGATTAGTATATTGAAATAATCTAAATAAAAAAATAATTTTAAATAAAAAAATTAAAATAAAAAAAACATGATTTCAATTTTATTTTCAAATACTGATCAGACTTTCATGGTTTGGAATATGATTTTAATTATATGTTACGATAGATTTATTATGTGTTTAGTATAGTGGAGAATGATTTTTTTGAAAATTATTTTTAATTAAAAATGTATTATTTGTTTTTAATTTTTAATATTAATACATTAAATAATTAAAAAGTACACAAATAAATTTAATTTAATATTTTTAAGTGAAATGTATTCATACATCAATGATGACCCACATTTCCCAACCGCTTCCTTTTACATAGAAATAGAAGAGAAAATCAACAAAATAATATATATAACTTTTATTCATGTTTTAAATAAGAAATAATTGATTTTTTTCTCCACTCTCCTTCCCTGCACTCTCTACTCTTATTCAAATAAAAGAACTAAAATGCAAATGCTTTATTTCCCCCCTCTTTTTTCCTCCCTCATTTTCTCTCGAACGTACACTATGTAATCATAATTCCAAATATTTATGAGGAAATTACTTAACCGTCCTTGTATTTCTAATAAGTGTCCTTGTATTTCTATGGTTAAAGTAATAATTATCTAACAGGCTATATAATTACTTTTATTTTCTTCATCTGACAGTACTAAAGTGATGTAATGCACAAGCTAGCCGCTCAACTTTTTCTATTAATTCGAATGAAAATCATAGTTAAAAGGATATATTGAAGAAATATCATTTAATCAATGAATAAATGGCATAATTAAAATATAATTAAGGACAGTCTTGAATATCCTCTACATCGAGTCATTTCTCCTATTTCTTCAAAATGCTAAACTAATCCTTTAACAATGCTTTAGCCATTTCCCTTCAAGTTGAAACCTTCAATCCCATTAAAGTAAATCTTTCCTTCCGTTTCTATTGCCAAATATATCGTCGACAATCAAACATCTCACCCTAACAATTACAAATGGAGTCGCCATTACCATTAGGGTAAGCATTATCATCTATGAAAACTACACGCAAAACAGAGCACGAGTGGAGCCACATCTTCCTACACTCTCTATAAAGAAATGCAGATGAAGTTGAACTGAGTCGGTAGAGATATCCGGTATGGTTAATCTTACATAGAACAAGATTTGTTGTTTAAATACGAGTCATCCATTAGGCCATAAATTAGAGCCGCTTGAAATGGTATATATTCAGATGATTTTAAACTCATTTTCAGATAATTGGATCGTTCTTGATGCAATTGTGTGTCTAATTGTTGAGCTAATTTTAGGGTATTTTATTGATGGTGGATCAGCTGACAAATGATGTTGAAGAAGAAGAAGAAGAAGTGGTGCACATTAATTGAAGAAAAAAGAGAGTAACGTATGCCAGATTTTGAGACCCAGGTAAAAGATGAAGTTGAAAAATAAGTGGTACACGTTAATTGAGAAATTAAAACATGCCATATTTTGAGGCCTGAGTGAGAGCCTAAGTACAAATACTTACCGAGTCGATGTTACCGCTAAACACAAGTGGATACAATAAGTGATTGCCTAGCCAAGTATTTATTATTGGCTAAGACGAGTATGGAGATAAAAGCCGATTGACTTTCATGGATGTTGTCCTAATGATAAAGTGAAGAGACTTATAAAGTAAGTATGATAGGCTCTTAGGTAGGAGCAGAGGGCATGCATAGGCTATTGAGTGCGTAGAATCTTGTGTGAGTTCTTGAAATGATGAGCTCTTGAATGAGTTTTAACACTCAACGGTATGAAGAGAAGTGCATATTGACTTTCATAGGTTGCCCCATGATAACAATGGAAAGCTAGTTGGACTTTTTGATGAAGAACGGTGTTGACTCATGGAGGAGCAAGTCACCACACTTATGTTGGAGTAGAGGACAGGCACACAGACTCCTGGATGAGTAGGTTCTTGTAAGATCAGCGAGCTCCTGATAAAATTGAACGCTCATTTCTCAGAATTAAAGTTATATTCAAATAAGCCAGACTCATAAGAGAGACATTGTTGTAAAGATTGTCATATATCACTCGAACATGAGCTTGGAAGACGAACCACTCAAATCAAGCGGGGGTTTGTCATTTGTCTACAGCAGGATATTGTTAAGAGTGTGGATATAAATGGCTCAAGTAAAAAGATGCATGCATGGTTGCATGGAAAGCCAAGTCATAAATGAAAGCGAAGATCAAAGATGGTTGTATAAAGATGTCGTCGAAGATGGTAGCCATGATAGCTAGAAATTAATGTGCTGGAAATGCAGAGGAGGTGGCTGCCATTATTTACTAAAAACATGGGCGGCTTGTTCCTCATTTTCACCTATAAATAGAGAGCTTAATTGTAAGGGTAGAAAATAAACAGCAAAGCAGCATGGAGAATGAGAGTGTAAGAAAGAATTACACAGGTATTGAGAGGAGAGAGGTGTTTCTTCTCCTCCATTGTTGTAATTTGTATTCTCTCTTTCTATGGTGAAATGAGTTACTTTTCACCTATTGATCTTGGATTTCTATACCTAGCATTGTAAGAATTTTACAAATTATAAATTTATGAATTTTACAATATACTCATACATACATACATACATACATACATAGTATACACACACATGGGATTTTTCATCAAAGTTGTAAGAAGATATTTAAATAAATAACTATTACAAGTAAGAAGCTAGAAAAGTATTTGATATATATATATACACACATGGGATTTTGCCACGTTGCGTGTGACTTTAGTCCGTATTTTGAAAGCCATATCTTCCGGCCCTTGGAATACAGTTGTACACATTATAGAGACATCTCATATAAACACAGCAACACCCTTTGACAACATTTAAAAAGAAAAAAAAAAGAAAAAAAAATCCCCTTTGCCACCACAACACATGTTATCCCAGCTGATACATCAAATTTTTTTAAAAAAGGTATTGTTGGATCCAATTACATGTATTTTAATTAATTTTTTAAGACTCTGAATTTAATAATTAGATTAAAATTTAATGATTTTAAAATTTATAAAACTCAAAATATTAATGTTTAAAAAATAAATTTAAAGTCTAACTAATTAAATTATATTTTTTAAAATTAATATTATTTTATTATTGGCTACAATTATTGCGAATCTTATGAGGGTGCATCCCCATCTCAAAAGAAAAAATAAAATAAAAAAAGAGAGGTGCAATCTCTTCTGGATTACAATACTAACGATGGGACAGATTACTTCTTCGCTCAAGGAGTCCGCGAAAGTTTTTTTAGGAGTCAAAGGTTGACCCATCATCATATCCTTTCTGGACAGGTGTCTTGTGTTGGATGCTGAACAAGGTGCCCATGAGCAACTCTTGTTTAGATATATCGAGAGATAAGTTTGGATTAGATTTCAAATCAAGTTTGATAATTCATATCTTATTTCTTACATACCATGTAATGTAAAGTAATTATTTATATATAAAAACTCATCTATTTGAATTCATTGGGTTTAATATCTATATTTATTCTAAGATTATTATTTATTATTAAAAAATAATATATGTATGAAAATAAGTTTGGATTGGATTTTGAATAAAATAATATTTAAAGTAATTATTTATACAAAAATTAATTTTTTTGAATCGATCCCAACTTAATATTTATATTTATTTTAGGATTATTATTTATTATTAAAAAATAATATATATAGGGATATATTTGAATGAAATTTCAAGTTAAATAATATTTATATCTTATCTATTGATGTATTATATATATACCAAAGTAAAATAACTATCTATACAAAAACTCAATTACCGTTCAATATCTATCGAATTCGGTCCATTATCAATAACTACCTTACCAGCATCATAAATACTGAAGCCTATTATTATTATTATTATCATTATTATTATTATTAAATAAAGATAATTTTTTTATTAATGTGGATGTCCGAGTCAATTTGTGCGTATATCAACTAATCTTACGGGCCCTAAAGTTAATAACTATATAAGTTTTTAATAACCCTAAAATTTATAAAATTTGAACTAATGATCTTTATAAAACAAACATAAACATGATTAATTAGAATATATCCCTCATTAATTGTTTTAAATAAAGATACTTGGGGGGGGGGGGGGGTAAGATATGATTTCAGGTCACTCTATATAAAACAAAACATGGTCGGAAGAAAATCATGTGATGCAGTCTCAAGTTCAATGTTTTGTCAAATCAATCTTGGAAATTTCTTTTCTAATATTGAACCTTCTGTTTCATATTACAGTGGATTAGGCTCCTACATCCAACTCAAGTTCATTATATAGATGCTCCCTGTTGCATGCCTGGTGTCCATATTATCCTCTACGCCATGTTTCATAAATAGGTGTCACGGCGATTCGTCAGGAGTTAAGCTGAATTTTTGAATTTCTTAAAGACAAAAAAAAAAAAAAAGGATAAGTCCGGGGGCTGCTAGGGTATTTTAAACAAATAAAAAAAATATACAATTTAAGTCATAAACCTCATTGGGCTCAATAAAATGATTCCATTAATTAATTATATGATAAAAAAATCAACACTAAATATACCAAATTTACAAAGAAAATGTAATAACAAATGATATGTAGAAAAAAAATTCTTGCTAAAGGAAAAAAAATTATAAAGCTCAATTAAAAAAAAACTCAATGTTAAAGCATGATAAAAATGACAAAAAAAACCAACCCGAGTTAACATGGCACAATCATGATCTAGGTTGTAAGCCCGGATTATCCTCATAGTAAAACAATAAAAAAATATAAAGATTCCTAATTCTCAAAAATCCAAATATAAAAGGATGGAAAAAAAAAACAAGGCAACAAAATGATCTTTAAAAAAATTAAACACTAGCAAACCTAGATAAGGTCGTAAAACCTATGGAACAACCTATATAAGGCAAAATGACAAAATATTAATTTGAAGCTCAATTATATAAATAAAAAATATTGAAACATGGAGTTGGAAAATATTGAATGTTGAAAAATAACCTAAAAAAAAGATTTGAGCTAACTTAGACAAACTTGTCAGACACGCGATCTAGGTAATGAGACTAAGATAACATCGTAAAACGAAAAGCAAAAATAAATCATGAATCTCAATCTTCAACAAAATGCTTGGGGATGAAATTGAAAAAGAAATCAATTAAAAAAAGAATAAAAAAATAGCTATCAAATGAATGAGGATCAAATTTGATGTAAAAATCAAATGAAATCAATTGCAAAGGAATGAATTTTTTTTTAAAAAATAAAAAGCAATCAAAAGAATAAGGATCAAATTTGATATAATTAACAACTAACATGACACCTTTCAAATTTTATAAGCAAGCAAGCTAAGAAAGAAAAGGAGGAGAAAAAAAAGTTTATTGGAACCTAACTGTCACGATGTCGTAAACACACGTCTAACCATTAGAAAGGGAGACAAGGCGCTTCCAACTCTACCTTATAAGCTAGTGTTTGACTGCCATTTAAAGACGGTGGAAGCTTCCCATATGTGCCAGCCTAGTTGTCCTCCCTGTTTGTCTCAATCCCCACATTTGTTTTATGTTCAATTTTGATCCCTTAATACTAAATTGTTTTAAATTATCCAAAATATATTTTATTTCACAAAACCAATTTCAACCGAGTACCAGAAAGTTTCCTTGATATTGCAAGATTTCTATTTCAAGTTGAAAAAAATACAAAGTCAAATCGCAAATGAAGTCAATGTGTAGGGATAAACTGAGAAAAAAAGGTTGAGGGTCGACTAAAATTAAAAAAGGAACATAAACTTTAGAACTATTATTGCAAATCAACCCCCGAAGTTGGTAAATAAAAAGGGACTGAACATTTCTATTTTTTGGATAATGCTCCTCTCAAAACCCCCTTTATTTTTGTGTGTGAGACTCCCTCACCATTTGTAGGCAATATAATCCCCCCCTCCCCTCCCCCAATTTCATGGTCCCCACAAAAACATGGTGACCAAGCAATTCAAATTCACTTTAGTCTCTTAGTTTTTTTTTGTTTTTCACTTTTGGTCTTCTTGTCCAAATATTTTTTTCTTTTTGATTTTAAAAAAAAAGGAAAACGTCAACGTCGACTTGATAAGAAAAATAAATAAATGATTTTGAAATAAGCGTTTAAAAACTAAACATGTCGAAAGTAAATTTTTGAATTTTTAATTCTTTTGAAAAGATGCTGAAATGCAAAAAACAACGCAAATTCATTAAAGATATATATATATATATATATATTTTTTTTTTTGTTGTTTTTTGCTATTTTTTGGATTTTTTTCAAAAAACTATGAAAAAGGAGTAAAAAATTGAGCTATGACATAACCCATAATTTCTTTCATTATAACATAACCAAGTTATCAAATCAAAATCAATTATATCAAATTACAAACAAATTTAAATTTACTCAAATCACAAACAAACCCTAAAATAGAAATTAAACTTCAAATCTCTATGAAAAGGTTGCCAAACACTAAAATATGCAAGAAAACTATACTACAAATACTAAAAAACAACAATACATTAAATTAAAATATAAATAAGTAGGTTGTTTTCTTGGTATAAGGAATATTTTGAGAAAATTTTATCAAGACATGATGTTGACACTATGAAATGTTAAGTGGCTGAAATTTTGTAATCACGAGACTTAGATTTGTGCCAGAATAGAAGGGAGAGGTTGTTGTTATGATTTGTGAAGAAAAAAAGAGAGGAGGGAGGAGGAGGAGGGAAGAACAGGGATGTGACTGGTTATAACACTTTTAGATTTATCGATAAAATTATTGATAGTAATCTTATTGGTTATTGATGACGTGTTGTTTTGGCGACAAATTTATCGATTTTTTTTTAATTATTTTATTTTGTTGATGGTTCTATTAGTATTTATTGACAAAAATAATTCCATTGCTATTATAATCTGGAATTTCTGACCAAAATATTTTATTATTATAATAATCCAAAAATATTGGTAAAATATTTTGTGAGCAATTTTGTTAGTGTTAGATAATTTTATGGTAGTGTTGCTTGTAAACGTGAGATTTTACTCAACAAAGAATGAAATCCATTTTATATTAATAACTTTTTGTCGTTCACAACTTTTACCTGAAAAAATTCAATGCATTCATAATTTACCTGCACATTTGCACCACTTTAAAAATTGGAATTCAGATTCACTATTTGTGAAACAGAAGCAAACACAATGAATTTCTGACAAATAATAAATAAGCAAACACGCAAGTTGAGATAATTTTATTAGCTACTGTAAATGAGCACCCATAAGATATCATTCGATTTTGGACCTCGATATCAAGAAAATTTCATAGGCACAAATTGAAACCTTGAAAATATATAAATGGCCGGGCATGCATACTCTCTTAAAACACAATTAGAGAGCACAAAGTAAGTGGAACTAATGCTCCACTTGGGTGGTAAATATGGCCCATATATGCCACTTCAAGAGATGACATACTAACTACATTGGCAATGATTCACGAGCGTCTGGCTTGTATTTGGCTACATGTACGGTCCATTGTACCCAGATAATTTCACACCAATCTACGGTTAGTGGAAAGAAATTTCTAGACTTTAGTTTATAAACTTAGCTAGTTACTGTGGATTGTTTGTGGGGGGTTTCTTGCTTAGCTAAGTTTTTGAGCAAATCATGGGACCATGCCACTATAGTGCAGTACTAGCTCGTGAGTCAGTTGACGAGGAGTGCTGATAAGAGAAAAAAAATCGGCAGCGAGGAAATGAAGGATACCATTATAAATATGGGGGCTAACCATCTTCTTAGCTTGTCTCAAAATCATAAAAGCAGTCCCTTTGAAGATAAGCTAAAAGCTTTTATTGATTTCAGCATAATATAATACTATTTTTTTTTTGTTGGATTTGGAGTTTGTCAAGTAGTGTTTTTCTTTCTTGTGTCTAATAGACAAGGTATATTGATATATAAAGATCACTAATTTTTAGATAGAACAGAGAGGTTTTCAGACACAGAATATTAACTATGGATAATAGTGTGGAGAAGACAAGAATGAAGTTTAAACAAGATTCTTTGTCTGGTGGTGTGGAGGAGACGTCTGTTGATTGGAGAGGCAGAATCTGCAAGTCTAAGCATGGTGGAATGGCTGCCGCTGTTTTCGTTCTTGGTTTCTCTCTCTCTCTCACCCTCCCTTTAATTAAGTGTGTATTTTTGTGCATATATATATGTACTTAGTTAATAGGTATACACATCATAAAAATTCCTCACTATATATTTATCTTTTAAAATATTGAGCTGGTCTCCATGCATGCCTAGTTTGTAACTCTCTCGTTTCTCTGTAAGAACTGAGGAACAGTGAGGTTTCATAAACTATGAAGTGGTTAATGGTCTTTAGGTTCCCCCACAGTATATAACCTCGTTTCGGCAAGGCTATATGATTGATTTTGTTATAGGGTTCGGTGTGGTATTCCTTGTCTTTTATTTTAATACTGTTTGTATATTCTAGTTTCTTTTAGCAGTTCAATAATCATACATAAAAACAAGACAGAATTTTCATTAGAAAAAAGTGACATTTTCATTGTTTGCTATTATGATTCAGGGCTTCAGGCTTTTGAGATGATGGGAATTGCTGCTGTTGGGAACAATCTCATTACATATGTGTTCAATGACATGCACTTTCCTTTGTCAAAGTCCGCGAACATAGTCACGAACTTTGTAGGAACTGTCTTCCTCCTATCCCTCCTTGGTGGGTTCCTCTCAGATTCTTACCTTGGGAGCTTTTGGACCATGCTGATCTTTGGGTTTGTGGAGCTCTCTGTAAGTACTCCTTTTTTCTTCCGACATTATCTTTTATTTTGTACTGTCTAAATCTTTTAAAACTCAAACACTATCTACAAGTTGCCTATCTAAGATTCTTTTGTCTGTCTAGAAATATAGAGGCCCCTATATTTATTATCCTTCAAAATAATCTTACCGTAAATAAGAAATCTATTGAACATCCCGCATAAGTTGAATATCCTCGTCATTCCATTATTATATATATATTTAGAAGAATCCCCATGTTGTATTCTTTTTTATTATTTTCCTATAATTGTTTTCTGGCCCCGAAGGAGCTAAGAAATTCCCACATGAAAAATATTCAATCATTCTTCTTCGAAGTATTCACCACCATTAATCCCCCCCCCATGCTACAGGGTTTCATATTATTGTCCGTTCAAGCCCATCTCCCGCAGTTGAGGCCACCTAGCTGTGATATGGTATCTGATGGAGTTGACTGTGTGGAAGCCAAAGGCTACAAGGCTTTGATATTCTTTTTGGCGCTCTACTTGGTGGCTCTAGGAAGTGGATGTCTAAAACCAAACATAATTTCTCACGGGGCAGACCAGTTCAAGAAGGAAGACCCTAAGCAATCCAAGAAGCTCTCCACCTACTTCAATGTAGCCTATTTTGCTTTCTGCATTGGAGAGCTTCTTGCCCTAACAGTTCTTGTTTGGGTCCAAACCCATTCAGGAATGGATGTTGGTTTTGGAGTCTCTGCTGCTGCCATGGCTGTAGGATTGATTTGCTTGATTTCAGGTTCATTTTCGTACAGGAACAAGCCTCCTAAAGGAAGTATCTTCACTCCATTTGCTCAGGTAATCTCATTTTCCTTTCTTCTTTAACTTTGAATGCTTTATAGACTTTTTATGTTTAATTTTACAAGTTAGGAAGGCTTTTTACTTCTGGGTTGTGAGCAAAAAGCATGCAAGTCTGCTTTTCCTACTTAACTCTTTCCCTCTCTTTGATTTAAGCTTAACCTGAACCCAAGTCCATCCCTCTCCCTCTTGCTTTAAAATAGAAAAGTGTGTGGAGAAAAGTTGTTGTTGTTGTTTTTTTTTTTTTACTTTTGATTAACTATATATCCACCAGTTTCTTTCTCTCCAATTGCTATCAGAGTTTCCTTTTGCCTGATAATTCAACATCTCTTTGTAATTTTTCTCTGGCTCAGGTTTTATTTGTTGTTTCTTTTCGTGGTTCAGATTCAATCTTTGCGATTATAGAACTAAAATAATGCATATAATTTGACTATTCAAAGGCTATGTCTGGTTTCCTTTCCCTGATTAAAATAACATTAATCCTTAACATTTAATATTACAATTAGCTTTATTTAATATAAAGGGCATACAGCTTAGTGATCTATGTTATGGCTTCATGCACCATGGCCTTGATACACATCTGATTCAAGGATCATCGCATCCTGCGCCTCGTTTTTTCCTTGTGTTTTATTCCTGAATAATAATAAAAAAAAGAAGCTAATTGGCATCATCATATATATGCCACCGCCCATGATCTACCTGCTTTGTTATTTTTAATATTTTAATTTTTCAATATACGTCTACAATTGTTTGTCTCCTTTAATTCTTTGATTAATTTTCTATTCTCTTCGTTAGGTTTTTGTTGCTGCAATAACAAAAAGAAAGCAAATCTGTCCCTCGAACTCACAGATGCTTCATGGCTGCCACAACAATGTGTCAAGCCACGTCCCAGCCACGTCAACTGATGCCAGCAACTTGCTTCATACTGAAAAGTTCAGGTAGGATACCAAAAATGAAATCATGTCAATGCAACAACACTGAGTGTCTAGCCTAATCAAGTAGATCTATATATGTAGAGACTTTTACATTGTTTTTGGCTAATATTTTAGTTAAAAAAAATTGAGATTATATGTTGAAAAGATAAAGTTGACATGACATAAAATAAATATGTTTATAAAATCATTTTTAATAAATTTATTAAAATATAAACTATAAAAAGAAATATCTTTTTTTATTATTGTTTAAGCTGTCTAATTGTAAATTTTTTTTAACGGTTGAATTCTTCAAATTAGTACAGGTTCCTGGATAAGGCCTGTATCAGAGTCCAAGATGGAAGTGAGGCAAGTGAGAGTACCTGGAGATTATGCACAGTGGCCCAAGTGGAGCAAGTGAAGATACTTATCTCAGTCATTCCCATATTTTCCTGCACTATAATTTTCAACACTATTTTAGCACAGCTTCAAACTTTCTCTGTTCAACAAGGAAGTGCTATGAACACACGGATCACAAAAAGCTTCAAAATCCCTCCAGCTTCACTTCAATCCATCCCTTACATCATGCTTATCTTTGTTGTCCCTCTCTATGAAACTGCCTTTGTACCAATTGCTCGGAGAATCACCGGGAAAGATTCTGGAATCACTCCTCTGCAAAGGGTTGGCGTTGGACTCTTTATCGCAACATTTTCAATGGTTTCAGCTGCAGTAATTGAAAGGAAGAGAAGAACCTCAGCTCTGGATTATCAGGAAACGTTGTCCATATTTTGGATTGCTCCCCAATTTCTCATTTTTGGTCTCTCAGAGATGTTCACTGCAGTGGGTCTTATAGAGTTCTTCTACAAACAGTCCTTGGAAGGGATGCAATCCTTTCTAACTGCCATGACTTATTGCTCATACTCATTTGGCTTCTACCTGAGCTCCCTCCTTGTTTCTCTAGTGAACAAAATTACCTCTAGCTCTTCTAGTGGTGGCTGGCTTAGTGACAATGACCTAAACAAAGACAAGCTAGACCTTTTCTATTGGTTACTAGCTGTCCTAAGTCTCATCAACTTCTTTAATTATCTTTTTTGGTCAAAATGGTATTCTTACAATCCATCTCTATCACATGATCACTCTCTTGGACAAGACATAGAGAGCCAAAACTTCAACTCTTCTAAGCGTGTTGGACCTGAAAATACTATATCTTGAAATAATGATTTTACTTTAGTTTTCCCTTGACCTATATGTCTTACTATTGTATATTGTAGAGCAAGTGAACCCTAGGTAAGATTTTTAATTAAGTTGCAGACAACACGGATCCGTTTGTTTCTGTGTAGCACCACAAAAACAAACATAATCTGAGTGTATATTTGTTTGTGTGGTCAATCACGCGGCATAAACAGACAGACCCTTGGTACACCAGCTAGTTTGATATATAAATGCAGTGTTTCCCTTCAACTTTCCTTCAATGTTCACATAATTTGACTGTGTAAGGCAGCCTGTGGAGGGTCCCAAGTTCTTTTTAAATTGATTCTAAGTATCTGTAAGGAAGTTAGGTCTAATCCCATCTACTACTAGATTCAATGCACTCTCCCAGAGTGATCCTCCTTTTCTTCATTGGCTTCTTTTTGTGATCATGTGTAAGGGTGTCCTCTTCTCTCTCTTTCTCTCTTTTTTTCTTTTGTTGCAGAAAGGATGTAAGTGGTGGGGTTGTGCTTTATGCTTTAGTTAGTTGAAAGAATAGTATTTTTAAAGCACTTATAGCCTATAATTTATGATGATGGTTCCGATCGAAATTTGCAATATGACATTTATTCCTGCCCTGACGAGATAAAGCAAAACCACTTGAAAAAATTAAAATCGGGAAGAAACTTGACTGAAACTCTTGCCTCTTATCTTTACACAGAAACATGTCTGGTACATGTTTTAGGCCCCCTCCTCCCTTGCAAATGCCTAGCAATATTACTGTCTTCCTACCACCAATGGTCTAGGTGAGGGTGTTTGCCATCATAATTTCCATTTTCTAGCTTGCTAATATACTCCAGTGGACCCCATGAGCAACTATTTTCACCAACATGATTTGGCCCACATGGTTAAATGATGGCCACAATCCAAGGACAAAATCATAGCTTAAGCACTAAGGTGGCTTAACCTTTAGATTTTACAAGCTAAAATTGGCTAATACCTTTCGGATAGATTCAACTATTATTTACTCCCTACAGTTTTTGGAAAATAACACTTTGATCCCTTTAGTTTAAAAAACCAATAATAAATATCTTTCTTTATATATTTGTTTGCAACTTGAATAGTCATTTCCCTAGTTTTTATGACAATCTAATTATATTTTTATTAAGAGCATGTTTGGAACCAATTCTTTGCTATAAATGAATTCAATTATGGTGTTTGATTTGAATTTAGTTGATAAATAAATTAAATTTATATGTATAGAAAAGATAAAATTCAATTAATTTTGTTTTTTATATTATTCTCATTACTTTTATCTTATTTCTTCAAATTTGTTTTTAAAAAAGGGCCAGATGGGTACTTTAGAAAAGTTAGTTTTTAGATTAAATTTCTCAATTTCGAAATTGTAAATCACAAGAGCTAACCTTTGATTTATTTTTATAGTATTTTTAGATATTAAAATTTCTCAGTTCAGTTATTAATACTTAAAAAATTTTAAACCTGATATTTTATTAAAATCTCTAAATTAAATTTAATTCAGAGAATTCCAAACAGTAACATATCCCTCATTTGTAATCAATTTTCAATTTTACCTGCTTAAAAAAATTAGAAGTTCATTTGACAAGGTTAGTTTGGATGAAAGCATTTAACGAGCACATTCATATTGAACAAGAGCAAATCATCATCTCTAAGATTCCAATTTGTGACCTTGTAGGCTCTGAAAAACCTTTGGGAAAAAGGCAAAGACTTCAATAATCCTTTGAAAGTTGTTACAAAATCAGGAGAAGGCCGATCTAATTTGCATTGGACTCCAGTAACCATATTATAGGTTGGAGTCTTCTGTGGTACATTTCGGCCCCTAGATCGTTTGGTTCTGGAAAACTCAAATTAACCCACACGGCGATCTAATGTGTTAGGATTAATCTCAATTGGGTCAGGTCATGAGCTAGCCATACTATGCTTTCTTTTACGATTGCTTGTCAGGATAATTACTTACAATTTGTTTCTTGAGCGTCTATAGTGAAACGCACATGTAGCACTGCAATCCTGTCACTAGTTTCACGTATGTAAAAATAATCCATAAATTTGATACCAGACTTCTTAATTTACCTAATGTTTGTGCATGCAGTAATAAAGAAAGTATATTTCAGTTGATCTAAAGATCAATTTTAATTTATTTGGGTTCCTCTTGAATGGGATTCAGGTAAAAAATTTCATGTCATCTCAAAACACACACACACACACATATATCTATATATACTATTCCCTCCTCTTACATTTCACTGTGAATTATAATAGTGAAATTTTTAAAAATTTTCAATTTGGTCCTCGAACTTTGTTTTAGCGTCATTGGGCTCAAATTAGAGCCTAAATGTTTTTATTTTGTGGCTAAGTGTTGAATTGAAAGTTAGGGGACTGAAGTGCAAAACAAGGGTAACATGGGTAGCGCGTTGAAATTTATTTGTGAAGTACATTTTTGTCCCTCATTTTTTTTTTTTGCTATAAGGTGACCTGTCCTTTGCATTTTTAACAATTGCATTTCATTGCTAAACTTCATTTTCATCATTTTTCAGTCCTTAATGAGTGAGATGAGAGAGAGAAAGGATGGTTGAAATCTAGCTTAGAGAGAGAAAAATATCATTTCTTCATTTCTGACCACCAAAATGTTAGCTTTTTGTTCCAAATGGTTCCATGTGATGAGAGAAGTTTGACTTGGTTTTTTTTTTTTTACCTTGAGAGTGCCTAAAAAACCCATCTCTGAGATTAGGAAGAAATTGGTTTCCGGGTTAATTTTTGGGGTTTTGACTATTTTTTTGCGCTTTTAGAGGTTAAGGATTGGTTTAAAAATGTCATTACGGTGATTTCTAGATGTTATGGGTTGAGAATGAGTTGAAAATGAGTTTTTAAAAGAAAAAAAAAATAAACAACCCTGATTTTTCAGCCACTGTGGTGGTTAGAATTTGGGTATGATGAGTGAAGCATTGCCTAACGCATTTTTTTTTAATTCAGATGGGGCGGATAACATGACATCCACCTCATTATCTAACAAAATAATAATAAAGGCCCGCGCAACTAGGCCTGACATTGCATGCCAACACGCAAGCCCTTTAGGCATGGGCCAAGCTCTAGGCTTGGCATGGCCTTATTCTTTTCTTTATTTTTTTTTGTTTTTTTAATGATAATGCATTATTTGATATGTTTCTTTTTAAAATAAATTTTGGATTTATGTTTTAACTAGATTGTGATGGTTTTTTTAAAGGTTATAATTTTTCTAAACAGGTTGAATAAATCAATTAACAAGCAAAAGGATCATTGAATTGCTAGAGGGGTATATTTTTTTATATGGCATGCATGTAGAATATAATAAATTATCAAGGAAGAAATAAAGGTAATGTACATATAACGTAGGCATTGCCTCGCGAGCCTACCATCTTTTCTTTGTTTGTTATCAATCATTTTTAAAGTTCATTAGTATATATATACTATATGTTCATAAAAAAAAAGTTTCGTTTTTTCAATATAGGATAAAAAAGCTTTTTGGTTTAAATACTTCAACTTAAAAAGAGAAGATAATATCTTTTCAATGTGGGATAAAAAATCTTTTGAAGTAATCTTTTAAAGTCCAATTTTTTTTTTAATGCTCTTGGGTTTATAGGGTTAATGAGTCGGGTCTAATAACTATGGTATTAGGTTGGTGTTCTATTCATTAATTGTTTTGAATAGTTTTTTTTCTTGATTTTATCCTTCAATATTAGATTGGTTGGAGAATAAACTGCATGATTTATTTTATTATTTTTTCTTTTTATAGGGTTGTCACTATTTCAAATAAGTTTTTATTTTTAGGTTGGTGCTCAATTTTGTTACCATATATTTTTATCTTATAATTAAAAAAATATTTTATAAAAAAAAATTAGTAAACTCAATTGATTCCATGACACAGTTCGTTGAGGGATTGAAATTGATCCAATATGTCATTGGCTCTGTCGTGATCCATTTTTGGGTTATTCCCCAAATTCATTTCTTTTTCTTCCCAAACAAAAAAAAATAAAAATAAAAACTGGCGACGCGGAGAAAGCTAGTCGAGGAGGATCTCAAACATATGGGAAAATCAAGCTGTAATTTTTGATGAAATTCGAAGCTTAATTGTACCTTATTATACTCAACACTAAAGAAATAATGAAGATTCAAGGTCAAATTAAATAATTATTGGACGAATCTACATAGAAATTAAATCTAAGGGCATATTTAAATTTTTAATAGGCCAATTTGATTTAAACATAGACCAAATTAAAGTTTAATTATGTTCGAGAATTAATTTGAGTCCAATTAAAGGATTTAATCAAGGGTTAGGACTTAAAATGGGTCAATTTAATATTATTAGGGGCTTATTTGGTGAAAAATTAAGTTTGGGAGCCTAATTTAGGCTTAATTGAGAAGATTGAAATTTTAAGAGACCAAATTTAATTTTTACCAAGTCAATTGGTTGAAATCAGGGGCAAAATTAGAAGAAAATCAAAGTTTTGGGGTTAATTAAGTGCTAAATTGAAAAAATTCATAGTTAAGGATCAATTTGCAAAAGGTGTCAAACTCTAGGGACCCATTTGATGAGAATTCGAAGCCAAATTGAAAAAGATTGAAAGTTTGATGGTTTATTAGGGGTTAAATTGCATATATCCGAGACGAAGAACCAAAATGAAAAAGGCGGCTAACTTCAGGGCTGACATTTGAATTTGGCAGAGATGCAATTGAATTGATTCTTGAAAATAAAATTGCAATTGAGAACTTGATTGAATAAATCACAAATTGAGGATTGATTTGGAATGTGACATGTTTTGGCGCCATTTCCTTTTAAATGAAATGACACGTTTTATACAAAACGACACCGTTTCATAAACTATAAAAAAAAAGATGCAAACGATGTTGTTTTGATGGCATTGTTTGTCATCTTCTTCCTGCAAACACACAAAGGTAGGGGAAGAAGATTTTTCTTCCCCTTCTTTGCAATAGCTTTTTCCCTCTCTCTCTTGCCTCCACTTGCCTAAAAACCTGACACAACTCATACCTCCACATGCCCTGCCACCATGATGAAGAAAAGAGAAGGGAGTTGTGCCCTGCGAGAGGCTCTGGAGCGGCTATATAAAGGCCATCCTAGCCACCTTACCTTGTCCCCATGATTGGATAGGGTAGGGTGGCTCTCCCCTCCTGCCCCTTATAAATACTATGAAATAGAGGACGAATGGGGGGAGGCAAAGGGAGGTGAAAAACATAGACGAACTATAGAGAGAGAAGGGGACGAGGGGATGAAAAACAAAGAACGACCTTTTAAAGAGA
>Ga0325410_1002263_pt1 | contig 21512 bp, 8 predicted proteins | sample PopdelMetagenome_16_FD_206182 | JGI IMG/M metagenome (GOLD analysis project Ga0325410, IMG submission 206182) | Populus deltoides microbial communities from Bellville, Georgia, United States - Xylem-PdIQD-R3 | ecosystem: Host-associated > Plants > Phyllosphere > Stem > Wood/Secondary xylem...
GTAAAAAAACTGCTTGAATTTTTTCTAAATCTAATCGAATCAACTTAAATTTTTCAAAATCAAACTTGGTTTTGGCTCGTTTGATCAAGGGTATTTAAATCAAATTTATCAATGGGTTTGTTGACATGTTCCACTCTTCTGTTACATGACATGTTCCACTCTTCTGTTACACGTTCATCAGTTCATATGGGTGTGTGTGTGCCCAAATAAATGCACATCCCCTCATCCATAAAATAATGCACCTAATTAATTCAACAAAAAGGGCTGGTCAAGATCCAAGGAGCAAGGAGAGTTAGGATTTGATCTCGAGGGGCATTTTGTGTGAATAACAAGAAAGAAAAGGTCATAGTAGCAAAATCAGAAAAAGACAGGAGAGGAACCGATCGTATCTTAAACGTACGATGTATTGCAAGTAGTTTGTTTGTTTGTATATATCAAGCCAGAACTCTTCAAGTATCCGCGCGAGTACACTAAAATCACAATCGCTTTTATAGTGTGTTTGGTATTATAGTAGCTATTATATTTATGATTTGAAAAAAATTATTTTATATTTTTATAAAAAGTAATTTTAATTAAGGTTGATTTGAAAAAATAGATGTTTGGTTAAAACTGTGGTTGAAATTGAGGTTAAAAAAAAGTAATTTAATGTATTTGGTTAAGAGTGCTTTTGAAATTGAGGTTATAAAATAATTTTAAAAAATATATATTAATATTGATCGTTTTTAATTTAAATATTGTGGATTTAACTATTGCTATCATATCATGAAATAAATAATGCTTTATATAAAATATTTTTTATTGTTCTATCAAACTATTTATAATTCCATCACGTAAAAAATACATACGATAAGGATTGCAGTTTTTTTTGTTTCTTAAACACGCAACAACATCAGGTAAAATATAATCAGGAATAAAATTAGAATTGCGATCAAATTCTATAAATGTTACGTCATTAAGCGATCTCTGTCTAATTTATGCAGTGTCATTGAATAATATTAAACACTAGTTTTTTTGAATAAAACACAATTAAAAAATAAAAAATAATTTTTATTTTTTATTTTACTGGGTCGGACCTGGTTCAATGCATTTTTAAGTTTTGAACCGGAACCGGTCCGACCAAAACAGTGTAGCCATGCTACACTGTTGGCTACACTGTTCGTGCTAATTAATTAGCATGAAGGGCGCAGGAAGCAACATTTGTCTGCTTTTTTTTCTCCTGCGTTATGGACGCTGAAATGCCGTGGGTCCCATGAATAGTAAATTGTTTTTTTCTTTACCAAACGGGTTGACGCAACCTCGCTACCAAACGCCCTCTAAGAGTTTTTGACTTTATCATATTCTATTTTTCTTTTTTCACTGGATTAAAGTTACAAATTATTAAAATTAAATATTTAAATAAAAGTCTTAATTAAATATTAAACAGAATTTGTTATATATGATGTTTTTTTTAACTGGATTAGGCTCTCCCAACAATTTCCATCTGAGCACTTCATATAATTCTGAGATTATTTATTAGATTTTGTTTGATTAGGTATAAGAAAAGTAAAGATTAATTAGATGTATTAAATGATTATTAACAAGTATTCTAAGGTATTTACCAGTGGAATCTCTGTAGAAACGAGTTTCACCACGTAAAAATCCAGTGATTATTTATAATTAAAATATCATCCGGGCATTGTTAAATAAAATTACTTTTATTTTTATACTTGGAAAACAAAATAAAATTCTTTAAATTTAAAGAATCGTTTGGTATTATTTATAATTTTAATTTTTAAATTCTGACCTGCAATTAATAATCTATGTACAACAACTCAACTAGCAGGTGTCATCGATAAAAGGGCGAGTTTAAATTAAGATACACGACATAGCGCGTAAGAAACCTCAAAGTTGAAGTAGCAGAGCCCGAGTTGATAGTTAGAGAGAGAGAGAGAGAGAGGACAGGCTGGTAGCATTTGGTAAAAAAAAAAGCTGACACGGACGTTGACTCTTATGTACGGAATGTCTACCTCTTTTGGGCAGAGGCTTATTTATTTTATCAACAAAACAATTCTCCTGCTTTTTTAATTATTGTCTCTCCTTTTGCCCTGAATATTGTTTAATATTTTACTGTTCTCTTTCTCTCATAGCTGTAGAGTAGAGGCCTAGTAGATAAGAGTGAGAGAAGATTGGAGGTAGAGTGTGTAGATCTTGGCATCCTGATCTCTGAAAATTTTCACATTATATTTATGTGTTGTCCTTTAGCAGGCTCAAAGATGTCATCCACGATCCCCCCCTCAGCCCCGGACTGCATCGCCCTTTTGGTTTTTTGGGGAGCTTGGCGGGTTAATATCTCTGCCGAGGTCATAGAGCCAAGTAGACTTGCAGGCCTGGTCAATGAAATGCATGCCATGCTGTCCAGGACTTCTGTGTAAAATTGCTTCAAACACCTCAAATGGGCATCACCAATAAATTAACGAACAAAAGTCTACAACAGCATCGTTATATTTGACACAGATGTTAAGAGAGGAAAAATGTTATTGAACCAGCATCATACATGCAGATTGAGATTCTAAGGAAACAAGAAGCTTCATGTTTTAAATCTAACCATTGATTTCAATTAAAAAAACTAAAATAATAATAAGTTATTTCTATTCGATTGAAGTTTCAAAATCTCTACATTTTCAAACAACTTTCTCAGCATGGGTAAGGAGAGCAAGAGGGCTTCGCTAGGGGCCACAGTTACATTCTCTACAAGTTAAATGCAAGCACCATCTATGAGATTAACCCGCTATCATGTTTTCCTTTTGACATGGTAATTGCGCTTGTCTACCGTATAAGAGTATCCGAATTTCCTATTAAAGGTAACAGAGCACCTTCCTTGCCAGTAAAAAAAATAAAAACAAAAGCATGTGTAACTCTCATGAATGATGAATCTTCCTGCTTTTGGAGTTTCTGGATGCTTGGTTTGGCCACTTCATAAATGCTTCCATTAAGTATAAGCATATATGACAAGAATGCCAACCTTTCATAAAACGCTACCTTTCACCAGTGAGAGGAATTCACAGCTCATCCACGTAAAACAGTGTCATGGTAGAAAAGGTTGCAATAATCACATTACGATAATGGTTGGCCGGAGTAGTGATTTGTTTAACAGAACTTCTACGCATCTGAGACGCTTCTTCTGGCCAGAGTCTTGAGAGGAGAATTTCAGGCAGATCTCATCATCTACAACAATAAGAATGAGATTAATATAGTTTCCAAACAATGTTTGTGTAAATACACGGAGGATCAGAACCATGAGCAGTGATTTTAATAAGTGATAATCAAAGAGTTATGGTCCCACAAATGATAACCAATATCCAATTATGATCCAAACCAAAATGGAATTATGCGAGGAAAAATTCAACAATAAAATTACATGGAGCATATGTAATAACTGCTCTCAGGAGGGGGAACTACACCTGTGTCATTACAAGTTTAAGGTTTCAAACTGGTTGAATAATTAAGATACATAGGTAGTGGAATCAATTTTCTAAGTTCCAGAATTATCAAAGAGATGATACATAGATTAATAAAATCACAAATCCAGTACTTGAGCATCTGCAATGCTCAAGAGATAGCAAGGTTTCAGCATATATAGGCCATTCATGCAAAACACAGAAAGAGATTGGCTGAGTTTGTACAGTACTTCGATCTTGATAACTCAAGGTCATGTCAGTGTACCCAATGAGATGAGAGGAAAAAAAAAAGGAAAAAATAAAAACAAGATGGGATAGAAGAGAAACAAAAGGGGGTGATAATTTTCGTACAGCTATGGAAACCATGTGAAAACTAAGGGTAAAAGGACCACATGAAAAGAAGACAAGGGTCTAACAAGGTATCTTCAACTGTTTGAGCAGTCCCCGGGAAACTTCCACTCTTTTTTGAGTGAGAAATCTTTTTTGAGTGAGAAAAATAAAGTCAGATGGTCCCCAAACCTAACACCTTTCTTTTCTGACATCCAATTTGTGAAGAGAAAGTGAACATGGGAAGGATGAAAGGAAGAAGCCATAAGCTTATTATTTGTGGTCACAAGCCCAAGTGAGACTCCAGGCGATAATAGCAAGACAAGCAATTAACAAGATATGGTGCCTTCAGAAGGAGAATTAGGAGAGTGTTTTATTCTGCAGTATTTTTTAGCGATTGGCTTGCTTTATTTTTAAACCTCACCAATTCTTTTGTCACCGAAACAGGCAATGACCCTAGATTGATAAAAATGCAAGCATCATCACAACTATTAAGTGTAGATCAACATAAAAGCTATCTGTGTTCATTATCAGAACTACTAAGTATTGTCTTCAGTGACCAAGACAGAAAAAGAGCTCTTCCTAAACTATCATGATGTAATATCTGCACTTCAGAGTGCCAAGTTTTAAGAGAGAGAGAGAGAATCCCAGCAATAGGAAAATATCCATAGTAAAACAAGTTAACCAATTTTTATTTCTCTTACATTTTAAAACCAAAAGGTGGATGCATGCACTTAAGCTTCAAACAGGTATAACAACAATACACATGCATTTTTTTTTCTGGTAGACCAAATGACATAGTTTGGGAAGAGGAAAGCAGTAGAAAACAGAAATTACTGCAGAATAATGGCTAAGAATAGGATAAACTGAAGTTGGGACAGGATAATTAGGGTTTAGGGTTCATAAGAAACATCTAGAATCTGAATAGATTGATAAAATAACAAAAACTACTACAAAAGTAATCCTAGCAGCCTATTTATATTAATTTAAGCCTTATATCCTTGTAGGAAAAGGATTCCTGGTCTTAGTCTCCAAGAAAAACTATTTAGCCTATAAAGGAAATACTTTAAAAAGTCACATGCTAATCACATGACCTTAGATTAATTAACCCTAATATCAGAAATATAATAAAATAAATCCTAGAGAAGGCTTCGTCACCATATGATGAAGCATATAATATGTTCATAATTTACTTGATTATGGAAACAAAGAATAGACATAAGATGAAATGTACAAATGCATATTCACATATGGACCATCATGATCCAGTCCAATATTAATATGAATGCTGCAATTGGTGGTCCAGCAAGATACAGTAGTCAGAAGAAAGCAATTCTAGAAGCCACCATACCATTTAACTGCAGCTAAATATGAAGACTCAAAGTAGTGGCACCAAATGAAATAAGGCTCAATCCTCATCTGAGTTGAAACAGAAGATGAAAAAATAAACCAGGGAGATAACGCACAACATATGCAAAAACCATTATTTAACAGGAACACTAATTTCCCAATGCATAACTCACTTTGGTTTGTCCGTTAAGGTTACTGAGGACCTGAGCATACGCTGGCTAATACTGTCAGCAAGCACACCTTTTTCTGAAATTAGAAGGGATTTTTCCTTTACAAAGCTTTGCAGATTTTTTGCTTCATATTCAAGCTGTTCTTGATCTGCATCACAGCAAACACGAGATTCAAGGAATTGCCATTGACGCTTGCTGGAAGAAAAGTTTAGTAGACTAAAAGTCTATATTGATGACCAACCATGTTCCAAGCATCATAGTTTCATAGTCTTCATCGATCATAGGTAGCTTTTATATGTCATTTGTGATTTGGCACATGCAAAGTTTCATGCATTGAGGCTAACCATAACATGTTTTCACTGAAATTTCTCTATGAAGCACAAAAAACTGATAGTAATAGTTTATGGAGGCACCTTGCAACAATTTGCATGCTCTCTGTCCAAAAAATAAGCTACCAATTCACATAATGAATCACACCTTCACAAATTATACATGTCCAAGAACATTAATTGCATTTTGCAAGAACGAGGAAAATTGTATAATATCAGATCAAATGTCTACATATACATCTTTTCTCATGAAGCATTAGTTCCTCTTTGAACTAGGGTTCTAAGTTCTAACACCAAGCTGGGAGTATTGGTGCAATGCATAAACTCAATCTCAATCTACCATCTCCAGCAACAGAAAAGGCCATTATTTTTTGCCCCATTTGATAAGTTATATCAGTCCTCATTGAGAATTGGCAACATAAGACCTTCAAATACGAGGTTCTCAAAACAATAAAATCTCCCAAGTGTCTCCCATTTCAAGTCTAAATCTCGAGCAACCATATATTCCAAAAATTCCTCATGTTCTGAGCAGAGAAACAGAATCAGAAAACAGTGAAAACCCACTTTATTATTCATACCGGTGCACAAATCTAAAACACCAGACCAACGACAAACATGATAAGACAAGTTTCAAACTTACTTCCAGAACATATTGCGCTCATTAAACCAACACAATTAGTAATTCGACTACATTGACAAATCATCAAATTAAAACCCATCATAAATATGCAATTCTCTTAAACTGAAAAATCAACATTTCCTAATTAAAACAACTAAAACAAAAAAAAAAAGGGGGGGGGGGCCCTTTCTCCAAGATAGTGTGGGCAACATGAAACGAAATAAAAGTAAAAACAACACTTCCTGGAAACATCATCCAAGTTTTCTCCTTCTCGTCATGATTACCACAAGTCCCAGAAATGTCTTTCACTAAAGGAGCAGCCCTTGATCCGGACTTTCATTATAGACTCAAACGGAAACTTTATGCTAGTTTTTGTAGTCTTAGCTCTCTTCCTTAATGCAGTCAGTGCTTCCCGGTTTCCATTCCTCTCTTTATCATTTTCAACCACCTAATAAGAAATAAAACAAGTGATTTTGGAAAGAATTTTTTGCAAAGAGAATTTTTCAAAGGTCTTGAAGTTCACCTGATTGCGAGCTAATAAGACATGTTGGGCATCATTTTTCGAGCTCGACTAAGCTTTGTTGGAATTGCTGCATTCCTTCATCCATTTTTTTGGGTTATAAGAGAACATGTAAAAGCCCTAGTTTAGGGTCTGATAATTAACTTAGAGGTTTTGCAGAGTTTGCTCAAGCGGAGAGGGGAGCAACATCATCAGTGCAAGACTGTTTGGCCGTGGAGGAGACATAAGAAATTAACATGGGGTTTTGGGCTTTAGATTTATCAGAGCTCATCGCTGCTATTTTGCTTCCAGAGCCTAATGATTGAAACCAAGAAGGCTCATGGGCTCAATCTGTTAACACAAATTAAGTACCTTCAGGCCGGCTTTTTACACAGGCCAACATCCGATTGCACTCTTGAATTTTTTTTCACAATCTTGTCTTGTGGAGAATAAATTAACTTGTATGTTAAACTCGGGATGACTCGGAAAAATCCGTCTTCAAATTTGTTCTGATTAAGTTTTTAATTGAATTGAATATTAATATATTAAAAATTAATTCACTTATTTTTAATAATTCACGACATAATTAAACTCAATCTAAACTCGAAAAAACCAACAATTTGAGTTGACAGTAAATTCACAAATTAATCTGATGATCTAATCAATTATGGTCTTTTTCGAACCCGTCCCAATGTATTGATCGCCTAGCCATCTTGATTCTGCTTGGAATGATTCTCTTCAAGTATGAAAGAAGTTTATTTCTGTGGTTAGAAAATATTTTTATAAAAATTAAAAACTTTAATTTTTTTTATATATTTTAAAATCGTTTTAATACGTAGGTATTTAAAATAATTTTTTAAAAATAATAAAAAAATATTATAAAAAATAATCTCACTATAATACCAATTATTCTAATTAATACATAAACAACTACTAGCGAGTCATACTCTATGCTGCGGGTAACTGTGTTAGAGAATACAAGTTATTATCACCACCATTGATTCCCAAGTAACACCGTTCATGGATGCAATTCCTTTTTTGGCTATTTGTTTATCAGAATGAGAGTAGAGCAGGCTAGAAACTTGAGCCTACCAATGATCATCGGCGACAAGTTCTCGGACCAGCTTCTCTGTGCTGTTAGCTGTGACAGTGGTATAATTGGCATCTGAAGGCTGCGTTGAAGAGTGATTTCCCCATATGATTACGTTCTTCACATCACTGACATGAACATTTAGCGTGTCAGATATGTGGCTCAAGGCTCTCTGTTGTGGTCGAGCCTGGTGAGGCATGCATGTGATGTTTTTTATCCAGGATTGAAGGAGCAGATATTCTTTCAAGACGAGCGCCTTAGTGTTTACAGGATTTGCAACCATTAGGATCTGCTATGTACTAGCAACGTAAGGCATCAACTTTGGCGAGAAATAGAATATCAGAAGAGCATTAAAAGACGTGAATCAGAGCCTGCCGATTGATTACAGTCCAAGTGCCAAGCTTCTTAAGAGTTTGTTGTTATTACAGTGATATAACATCAAAAAAAATATCAAATAACCATCTCAAAATTTAAAAGTTCAAGCTTGTCGGTAAAATTTAATTAAGATATGATATATATTAACTTTTAAATATTTTTTAATTTAAAATTTTTTAAACTTAAAACTTGTATGATTTAATTTTATTTGATGAACAAAGTTTTAATATCATGTAAAGAATCATTTCAATTAAAAAAAATTTAAATTGTTAGATAATATTTCAGAATATAATTTATATAATTTTTTAATTGAAAAAAAAAGGGATGAGAATGGAAAAAATAGGATGGCATGAACTGAGTGCAGGCGATTCACTCGGTATCTAACCTGGCAATCAGGAGCAGCATGTTCCAAAGCTGAAGCGTGAGCCTTGAGGAGAAGTGCATTTTCATGCAGTGTATCCTTCCTTTCCATGTTGTCCGAGTAACCAGCAACTATAACAGCAATATTGATACCTTTACAAGCTTCAATGGCATCGGTTGTTGCAATTATACCTGTGGAACCACAAACAAAGGAAGTAAGACCTTCCACAGTTCCATGCCAGTAACTATCAAATCTGTATCCATCTAACCATTAAAGTAAGAGTTGCACCTGGAGAAGAGGAAAGACAGCATCTGTCATTTCCATTTGGACTCGGCAGAATGACCAAGCAAGTGCAGAATTACGGACTGATCTGGGCCTAACATGAACCCTCTTGCAATCATTGGAAGAAGAGCATAGCCTACTTGTCCTGTCCAGGAAATTGTTAATTCCAAAGCTCAACTTATTTTCCCATCTCTTCAATAATTATCAGTTCAAAGAATTTTGAGAAGAAAAAAAGGAAATTTTTAATTTCTTCAGGATTCCTTGGATTCTTGTTATGTTTGGCTATTGAAAATATTGTGATTTTGTATCTGTAATTTCTGAAATGTCAATGATCAGACACCCTAAAGTTCTAAATCAAGGTTAAGAACGGATTAAATTCAGGAATTCAATCAAAAAAATTAATTTTCATTCTTGCTCCCTACGTTTTTCTCAGCAATCAACCGGGCCATTAAAAAAGTACTGCAATGCATAAAGGAAGCAGAGATTACTAGTAGCTCCAGTGAACAGAATCCCGACTGCATCCTGTGTCATTGTTGCAGATCAAATGATAAGCATTGAACCAAACAAAAAGCAAAATAAAACGCTAGAGAGAGACCGGTAGCTAGAGAAAGCTTATATCATCGAATCACAGATCCATTAATGGTTAAAATTTTTAGAACTGCACCATTAACTGTGCAGATGATTTCACTTGTCCTTTTGAAGAAAAACCGGTAGATGATTTCACTTATATCTAAACCGCCGATTTTAGATGGGCTTCTAGCCATTGTTAAAAAAATGGCTCAGCAAAGAGGGGGGAAAAAGAAAAAAGTATACAGTTTCAAAGAAAAAGGAGGTGATAAGGAAGGAGGTTGGATTGGAACTGATGAAAAATATAATTTAGTGGTTTGCAGTTGAAAGGAACATGTCACCATGAAACCAAATGTTGCTTGCCCCTTCATTTTTTATACGCGAGCGATCCCCATGTTTCTTGTGCTGTATCTTGTGGGCAGTGGCATCAAAGAAAGTTCAAAAACTCAGGCTATCATCCACAAGTGAGTAGCCACTTCTAAAAATCAAATCATAGAAAATAGCTCGTCAACTCAAAATTCCATAACAATTATACACTTGCGTATACAATAATTTCCAAAAAATTACTCATCGTAGTACTACTTCAGCACAACTATATTTTAGTTTAAAGCTCTTACAAGATTCGATGTATTATCATAGATTTACAAGTGCAATAATATTCTATGAAATATATATATATAAAATGAATATTCGGATCATCTTGAGTATATCTTAATTAATCTCACGGGTCTTGAGATTAATGACCATATAAATATTTAGTGGTCCTAAAATTTATGGAACTCGAACTACTAATTTTTAAAAAACAAATATAGAAGCTGTTCCTCTTAGAATTAATATCTTCTATATTAATTAAATAGCACAACACCTAATAAATCTTATATGAATTAAATTAATGGACCATGGCTTCACAGCATAGGGTAGTTTCTCTTCCACTTGAAAACTCCGCCTCATCCTTTTGCCTCATGATGGAAATCCCAAATTGTAATGACTAAGTTGTTTCGTTGGGATAAATAGTTATAGAATTGGACTCCTTAAAACTGGTGTCCTATTTTTCTTTGATAAAAATGTTAAAATTAGATACTCATAAAAGGGATTATATATATAATCCCTTTTATATATATAATTTCCTCTCTATCTCTCTCTCTCCGTTTTTAAGGCCCACAAAATAACTGAGCTTGCAGCGAGGAGTGGCATTTCTAAACAAGAATTGAAACGAAAGGAAGCAAAGCGCTAATGCAGGGTTTGAAATCAGCAGCGACTCTATTGATTAGAAGCTGCTGTAACAATAATAAATCTAAGCTTTCCCATAGCTTTCTCACACATTGCCCACAGCACAGCAGAAGCCTCTCTTCTTCTCCTCCAACTGAAGATGATCTTGACAACCAAGTTAGTCTCTCTCTTTTGTCGTTCTTTTGTTTAAAAAGACCAACCCTTTACTGGATTGTTTGTGTTTTTTTTTCTTGTCAAGTTTAAGACTCGGGTTCCTTTTGGGGTAGGTACTCGTTGAAGACAAAGCTAATTCAAAAAGTGTCTTTCTTAATAGACCTTCATCTCTTAATGCTCTTAATACTAATATGGTGAGTGTTTTTTTGAACTGGGTTTGATTCAAAATTGTTTCTTTTTAATCGGGTTTGTTTAATTTTGGTTTTTTTAGGGTGCCAGATTGTTAAAATTGTATAAAGCTTGGGAGAAAGACTCAAGTGTTGGGTTTGTTACATTAAAGGTAAGATCCCCCCCTATGGTTTCAGCTATGTGTTTCTTCTTCTTCTTTTTTCTTGATTGGTTGTCTTTTAATCTGTGCTAAGGGATACTTGGTGTGTTTGTTTTGAATTTGTGAAGGGCAGTGGCAGGGCATTTTCTGCTGGTGGAGATATTGTTAATCTCTATCACCTAATAAACCAGGGTAAGAGATCAGAGTTTCATACATGCGTATTGAAAATATTATTGTGATCTTGCTTATTCAGCTGCTTAATATTTGTTTCAATCAATGCAGGGAAATTGGAAGCGTGTAGGGAATTTTTTGGGACTTTATATACATTCATATACGTACTAGGTACATATTTGAAGCCACATGTAAGTGTTCAAGATTTAAATCGTCAACAGCTTGTATAGATTGCTGGATTTTGAGTCTGGTTTTTTCCATTTCAGTGTCAATTTTTGTAGCTCTGATATTGACATGCATGAAGGTTCCTTGTCGGTGATCAGTATAATTACACTGGTTGATTAATAACTCAAGGAAACGTGGCTGATATCTTATTTATAAGTTTACTTGTATTAGTAAGTTATCAGCATGGTTACATTGGTGAGTAACAATTTCCTTGTAGGTGGCTATTTTGAATGGCATTACCATGGGTGGTGGGACTGGAATTTCAATCCCTGGAACATTTCGACTTGCAACAGACAAAACTGTATGTAATAGAAAACAAGTATTGATCTTGTAATAATGCTGTTTATTCCCCCCCCACCCCCCAGCTGCCATTTAAATTTATTTAAAGCTAATGGTGTATCCTTGTGTTATGTTCATGGATGTGCATGTCACAATGGAGTTCTTTAATGCCAATAATCATGAAAGTTGGCACTTCAGCCCATTTAGAGCTTTCGGCGTGTCATTTTTTTAAAAAAAGAAAGTTTTCAGTATGTCCATTGTGTTTAATGGCCATGCAGATTGTTATTCGCTACATGTTTTATTGACAAGGGAACAGCTTGTCTTTGAGTTGCCCATATGAAACCCAAAAATCTTGTATTAAGAAGGAAATCTCATTTAAAAACCTTGTTTCTGTACCCTGGTGGTCATGACATTCAGTAAGTGCATATTAGTGATGCTTCCTTTCCTATATCCAGTGATGTGAATGTGTAGCAGTGCAGAATCAGTGACTTGTTCAGCATATCTATTTGAATTAATTGTTTACGACTATATAAATTTTGCAACTCATGTAGGTTTTCGCCACACCTGAAACTCTGATTGGATTCCACCCTGATGCTGGAGCATCCTTCTTCCTCTCACATCTACCTGGTCACTTAGGTACTCTTGCAGTACTTTTTCTTTCTTGGGTAGTATTATTAAATCCCTTTTTTATGGGCTTAAATGAAAACATCCTTGTCTGTAGCCTCACTTCATCGATTAGCAACTGAGACTGTTTGGTATTTTGGTAGCTTTTGCTTTTTACCTAACCACAGAGAAAAAAATGTTTGGTTAGCCAACTAGCTTCTGCCTTTTGCACCGGGCGCCATACATAATTGCGTTTCAAACATTGGTTTTGTAGAAAGCTAAAGTAACTTGTTTCTTATTTATTTTGCATGCAAAAATCTATCTCATAGCAATTTTAAGAAAACACAATTTTTTAAACTTATCTTTTTAAAACCACAACTTAAAAGTGTTTTTTTTAATACTTTAAATACTCTAGTATGAGTATAGCATAAGGTGTATTCTTGTTTGCAGGTGAGTACTTGGCTTTAACCGGAGAAAAGCTTAATGGAGCAGAAATGATTGCTTGTGGCTTAGCTACACACTACACGAATAGCGAAGTTAATACTGGTGAAACCTTTTCTTGTTTTATCTTGATTTATTTCTCTGTCCTGATTGTATGACATTATCCTATGTTGTTTGTTTTGATCCTGTAGAAACTTCATTTAGTTGAACATCATTTTGGGAAACTGGTCACTGATGATCCTTCTGTCATTGAAACTTCTTTAGAACAATATGGCGACCTTGTCTATCCAGATAAGATGAGTGTACTTCACAGGTAATATATTGTCTTTCATTTTCATTCTGTAGCATGTTCTTGTTTTACTGTAAAATAACATTTGCCTTTCGTAGCATACGCAACAAAACCTAATCCCCCCTCCCCCTGAAAAAAAAAGAAGCTACTCGTGTTTAACAACATGATAATCTATTCAGTTGACCTTATGTTGTATTGTTTGTTTAGGATTGCAATGGTCGATAAATGTTTCAGCCATGACACAGTTGAAGAAATCTTTGATGCTCTGGTAAGATTTTATTCTGATAGTCACATGTTTTCCTTGACCCAGAACAACAAATCCAATCAAATGTTCACGTGATAGAATCTTTTTATATAGATCGCTCCCCGAGAACAATTGGAAGTTTTACGCTTTGCATTCTTTTTCATCATTATCGAAGAAAATAAACCTTATCCAGTTGTGGCTCCTTTGAATTGGTTTTTTTGGGAGAAAGAATTTGGAGACAAAGGACTAAGCAGACAGATATGACGTGCAAAGGGTGGGTGCATAAAAAGGAAGGAAAGAACTCCTTCACTTGTGGGTATAAACTGAGTTAAAAACCTTCTGGGGTGGGAAATCTTGAAGATTTTCCAGCAGCCCCTTCTTTTGACTCCTTGTGAAGGACTGAAAAGAGTGATGGTCCTGTCAGCTTTTATCTTGGAAGAGCCGTTAGCAAAGCCCAAGTACTGCCCATTAAAATGCAGCTTGCTGAACAGATTCCCCTGAAAAGCCATTGTTTCCCCCATACCTTCCCCCAACCCCACCCCACCCCAGGGGAAGAAATAAACGCTAATTGTTAAAAATTATAAATATCCTAGCTACTAAAAGGAAACATGGATCCTACAGTTCCTTCTAGGTGAAAAGGGTAATGAATGCATATAAAGTCCCAAAACGTAGTTTTCTCAGACAATTTAAGTGATTTTTGTCATTTTATTCACTCTGGTCCTTCAACTTTTAATTTAGGCAATATCATCCCTAAATCTAAAGCGATCCGGGCTTTTAGCTTAAAGAATACAGGTCAAATCCATGCAATTTTCCCAAAAAAACTTATGTGGTTTTTGTAATTAAATTCACATTAATCCGTAAAATTTTAATATGTGATTTGGTCCCTTCACAATCATATATCAGGTATTTTTACATTCATTTTTATTTCAGTCCACCGACTTTAAATTTATTCAATGCATTCCCTACATGTTAAGGCTTTTTTTTATTTAAAATTTTTCATTTTAGTTTACAAACTCTAAATCCAAAAAAATAGAGTAAATTAATGTGTGGGATGACAAGATTTGTCCATAAAAAATTAAATGAGCTTTGAGTTCAAAAAAAGGGTTGTCATGGGTTTTTGGTTTTCTTTAAATACATGCAATAAATAGAAAAATAAAAACAAATCTTGATGCTATAGATTTCGATTCGATATGCAAACTTTTTACTTCATTTGCACATATAAATATTTTTCAAACTTGATTTTAATATATTTGAGCTTTAATTGAATTTATTATAACAATTTTTCTAAGCAGACCCATGACAACACACTGGCCCTATGCTAATAAATTCTAATTATCTTTTTTCCAGCAAAAATTGCTATCATGATTTTAGATAACCATTTCTCTCAGGAAAGGGAAGCTGCTGAAACAAATGATCCATGGTTCAATTCCACTCTAAGAAGACTTAAAGAAGCGTCACCATTGAGCTTGAAGGTTGCCTTGAGATCTGTGAGTCCTTGAACCATTGTCATCTGGCTGACTCTCTCTTCTACAATCATTTCTTTGTTATAATCTAAGCTACAAACATCAACTGGTTCAGATACAAGAAGGTAGATTTCAGACACTTGATCAGTGCTTGGTCCGTGAATATCGAATGAGCCTACAAGGAATATCCAAGCGAATCTCTGGTGATTTTTGTGAGGTATGAAATGTAATCTATCTTTCAATTGAATAATATTTCAGAATCTTTAGTCATTACCATTTAATTTTGTGTTGTGTTTTTATAACCTTGTCAGGGGGTTCGGGCACGAATGGTGGACAAGGACTTGGCACCGAAGGTATGAATGGAAAGTTTACTTGTATACCAAGATGGAATTTGACAATCCTAATTATTTGCAGAATGTAGCTCTAAGATAATGTACTCCACTACTAGAAAGGTTATCTGATGGATTATTGAAATCATTAGTTCAAATATAGCAACCCTAGCACCATTTATTTAAATAATAGGCGTGTTAGCATTAAGTAATTGTATCATCATGCATTTTGAAACATGCAGTGGAATCCTCCAAGCTTGGAACAAGTGTCTGAGGACATGGTGGACCGCTATTTCTCTCCTCTTAGTGAATCTGAACCGGATCTAGACCTTCCAACAAAACAACGAGAAGCTTTTACATAGTTACCACACAAAGGGAATTTTTTTGTTAGACTTTTTATGTTTTTGAAAGACTAGGAAAGGCAGATGAAATATAGGCCTTTTACTGTCTCAGATTATTGTAAGAACATATGATAGATTCATGTATTCTGGGACTGAGTAGCTTCCAAAATAAGTTCAAATAACCTTTATTAGCTCGTCATTTTGTAACGTTATTAGAGCTGTGAATGGTGTTAAAGCTTATTGATTTCAATTTTATCCTATAAAGTTCGCTCAGGCACAGCTTGTGGTTGGAGCTTTCGTCATCTATTGTAACATATCTCTTGCATTAGAATGAACATTCTTTCCAGTAGTGGAGGGAGGGGCTCTGATTTCAGTTCTGTACTACGGTTGAAGAGATCAACGATACAATAGAAATTCACTGAGAGAATAATGATTCCTCGTCATTTATATATATATTACGAAGCTTCATACGAGTGAAGCCACGAAGATTAAGTTAGCCAGGGAACCACATGGTCTGAGCTATGAAGTGTGAATACAACTTTTTTTTTAAAAAAAAAATGTTTTGTTTTTTAACCATTTTCTTTTGGATTTTAATCTCTTTAAACTAGAAATAACATGATCCATCATAAGAAGCAACTCCTCAAATTCACCCGTCCTTTTGGATTTGGCCAAAAAGCAAGTAATTTTATCATAAGAACCTATTATTATCAAGTTAAAATATAATGTTTTAAGAGTACAATAGTCATTTACCATTGTGTTTTCCAATAAAAAAATAACATTACCATTGTTTTTACTTGTACGCACAACTTGAACTTGCAGTGCATGACAACGTCACGACAATGGCAAACATTCAAACAAGCCCCTCAGAACAAACACTGATAGAATGTGAGATTTGTCCGAAGAAAGGGACGAGCCAGACCTTTAACCGTGCACAAGGGAGTTCAGGTTTCTTGCCGACCTTTTTTCCTAAGAGGGGTATTGGCTGATCACAGCAGAATTCAAGACGAAAAGTTAGCTTTAAAAAGAAGAAAAACATACAATTTTTCCTCCTCCATCGCTGACGTAAAACCAATTAATAATCGCAAGGAATCCCTTATAAGATACAAAGAAAGAGATGAAAAACCATAATCGAATGACATGATTCTAATTAAAACCTAAAAATCTCCGGACCATATAGCGATGTTTTCTCCTCTCTAGGTAGGGCATCATTTCATTCAAAGAACCAGTTATAAAATTGATCTCAAAAGCAAATCCTCTGCGTTTCCTTCAGCTAAATAAGCAAGATACGTCAAAGACGGCGATCCAATCATCCAACAACAAAAATCTACTGCAATAAAGTCAAGGATATCCAGTCTTACAAGACAAACTTGTATCAAAATACGGCTACATCCAACGCAGCAAGTACTAAACAAACAGTAATAAACTATCATAATAATCTCTCAATGGCAAAGTCTTCAAGAAAGCACCAAGTCCGCACAGAAACAAAAGCACCAAATACATGTCCGTGCAATCACCGATAGCGGCGGAGAGAAAGAGTTTGGTTCCTTTTCCATGTTGCCCTCCTGGAAGGCCGTGCCTTGTGGTGCAAGTGTCCCCTTCCTCGGAGACCCCTGTACTTCTTTCCAGCAGATGTGAGACCACGAAGCTCCCTGTGTTTGTGGACAGGATTGCAGATCCAGTTGATCCTTGGATCATTGCGAATAGCATTGTGAGCAGCATCGACCAGGATGACCTCAAAATATTTGTAAGTGGAATCCTGAAAAGTGAAAAGTTAAATCAGCTACAGGAAAGTTTTTGAAAGTAACACCTGACCAAAAAATTTGACTAGCACAACTTGAAAAATAATTAGCAAAATTGAACTGCCATATTGAAATCAGCACAACCACATAGATTTCTTCCCAACAAGAAGATAACAAATTGAAATATATGAAAAATTTGTTTTGGAATTCAATTTAAAATAATACTTATCCTTTGCAAATCAAAACAAATGATTTATTGACATCATTTTATTTTCAATATTTATTTTATCTATTTTTTAAAACAGTTCTCTCAGAAAACTTTTTCCAAAAAATTTTTAGTTATCAAAACAAAAGATTTTTAAAGTCATTTTATTCCATTTTTAAAATTTTCTAAATAATATCATTTTCATTTAAAATCATTTTCAATTTAAATTTCAATAAAATTCCTTGGTTTGTCAAATTGAAATGGACTTAAAATAAAAATGATGTTGAAAAGCATAAATTTCAATAGGATTTTATCATATACTATTAATTAATTAATTCACCAAGGAATGAAATTTAAATTGACTACAACTAATTATTTATATTTTAAATCCTTTTAAATTTGACAAACTGAGTTTTATTGAAATTTAAATTGAAAATGATATAAAATGAAAATGTTTAATTATTTTGAATTAAAGAGGACAGGTATTATTTAAATATTTTTTAAAAAATAGGAATAAAATGACATCGATAAATAAGTTGTTGTGATAACTCAAAAAATTTAGGAAAAAATTTCCGATATAGACCTTATTAAAAAACAAATAAATATTGAGAATAAAATGACATCAATAATAAATTAGTTGTTTGATTTGATGTGAAGATGATAAGTATTATTTAAAATTTTAAATTGAACTACAAAACCAAATTTTTTTATATATTTCAAAAAGTTAAACAGCATACCCTATTAAATTGCGTTGTTGAGAAGAAGACAACTATAGATTGCCCTATTCACTAGGGCAACTCATCAATTATGCTATTTTGCTAATTATTTTATAGATTGCCCTATTCACTAGGGCAACTCATCAATTATGCTATTTTGCTAATTATTTTTCAAGTAATACTAGTTTTTTAAAAAAACAATTGTGGCGTTAGCTTGAAAAAAAAACTCCAAGATAACATGTATGGAGCCTAAGAGAGATGAGGAGGAATCAAGAGTTGGCAATAGCCAACACAGGTTTATCACCTCTGATCTCGCTTGCCAAGTAATTATTATTTCAAACACTGAAGACTGTCAGTTTCACATGACTGTCATATGTGCTTGCACCAGATGGGGTCTACACAAGTTTCAAAAGATAGTCATACACCCTTGCATTCAAGCATTCAAACACAATGAATAGAAGTTTCATAATATCTATAAGTGGAATCCTGAAAGGTTAAGGTTAAATTAGCTTTAGAGTACAAGCCAACACATATAGAGCCTAAGAAATATGAAAAGGGTTTCGATAAGTCTTAGAGAGGCAACACAGGCTAATCATGTTATGACCATCTTATGTAAATATCATTGGGACATTCTTAGTTCAATTGAACATCAAACATGCTTAATAAAAACAGGGTCCTCATCAAGTCATTATAAATCATATTGTAAACCTATTGCCTCCTAACATAACATGGAAAGTTGAAAGAGCAAGTAAAAATGAACTTCTAACAAACCTCATTAATCCAATATGAGTTGAGAACTTTGAGACCACCTAATTTCCTTCCTGCACGCTCCTCGGCAACAGATCTCTTGCTACGCTGGAACTTGAGCTGTGTAACACCCTGATTTGTTGGCTTGCCATAAACAATACCCTTAGGAACAGGCCTCTTCCTTCCACCACGTCTCACACGAATGCGATAGACCACGTACCCCTGAAAATCCAATGTATATCATCACCAAGTAGATGCACACCGGATAATGTAATTGCTAACTCAGTCACCAGCACCAAATAAAGTGATGGTTAACTCAGTCACCAGCACCATGAATGGCAAACTACATAGATGAAAGTAACTGCAAACAAAAGCTTCACCTGCTTTGCCTTGTAACCCAAACGGCGAGCCTTATCAGGACGAGTAGGATGAGTGACACGCACAATTGAAGGATGTTGCCGGTATTCCCAGCACCTCACCCTCTGCAGAAACCTCATAACGTCTGACTGTTTCTTCCTCCATAGCTCCGAAACATACTTATAAGCCCCTAAACATCACCACACTCATTATTAAACCCCAGATCCCAGAATTCAAAAATCATAAACACAACCAAAACCCATGTTTCTATTCTAACTCTAGTAGTATTCAAGCAACGAAAATACCAAAAGACCAGGAAAGAAACCCGGCTTGATAGGCCTATTTCATATATCAAGTGGCCAAAAAAGCAGTGATGAAAGCTCTAACCAGCATAAGACATTCTGTTTTTCGACATGATTTAACGAATTATTTAAACCCCATCAGTCATTAAGTTCAATAATATCAACAACTTCATGTTCATCAAATCATCAGATTGTAAGCTAAAAAGCCATCAAATCAAGCTCATTTTTAAACCAAATAAATAAATAGAATCATCCAAGAAACTACACAGACAGCGTTAAAGATTGAAACATGAAAAGAGATCAATAAATAGCAGAATCTACGAGGGCTTTCTTACCCATTGTTGTGTGGCAGTGGAAGTCGAAAACGGCCCCCTCTCCTTTCCTCCAAGGCTTAATATTGTGAGGCGGGATGCCCTAGTTTTTATTTATGTATCAGAAAGTTAATCCTAGCCGTCAGATCTTATCTGATATTGGGTCATGTCGGACTCATATTATCTCTGGGTTGGATCTAGCGGCTCTGACTGGGTTTAGTTTAGTCCGGCCCTAAACTTAAGTTGTTGTTTGTCATTTTGCAGGCCCATGTTACAATGTAATTATTTTACCTCAAAATTGAGCTCCTGGGAAAGGTAGTTGATAAATACGTTTATGGCAAAATAAAAGCGTACGTCTTACATATCTACGACACAAGAATGTTCTAACACCACAAGTGTTCAATATCATTACATGTTTTTTGATGGATTGTATGATTAAAATCTTAGAACAAGCTTGTAGATTAATGATACTCTTGCATGAATACAATGAATGAGTTCTCATTCTGAGTTACATTGAGTTGCGACTATGTACAATTGATTTTTGCTCCGTCGTGATGTATTCTTGTATGACCGTGTCGGTTAAATAAAATTATCATCATTTTAAATAAATACATTATTTACGATGCTCTAAAAATCTAAAAAATAACTTTTCACCATGTTTGGATAATGGATAATTATGTATTCATGCTAATCTTCAATTCTGTATAATTGAGGACTGTAAAAGTTGGTGACATAAGTTGCAAAACAATCCATTTTTAGGGATTTTGGAACATGCAATGATTAAATCAATAATTTTATTATAAAGAGCTACAATAAATAAATATTAAATTTTAAAAATAAGAAAGTTTGTTCTTAGTTTATGTATAATAAATGCTGAAAATAAGTTGTAAACGAGTGAAAATTGTAAATCTCCTACCTAGATTATTCAAAGTATATTTATAACTTTTAATTTTTTATTTTCTTGCACGATGAGTCCTATGTCTTTTCCTTCTTCATATCCAAGTACGAGAAAGACCCTTACAATCAACTTTCATGTTGATTGTAGTGTTTTTTTTAACAACATTAAAATTGATAAAAGTATCACGTGTCTATAAAAGACGATCCTACATCAATATATACATGATATTAATATTGATGGAATCATCTTTTATAATAAACATTAATATTAATTGATGCATGAATGACTTTTAAAAAACTTTTTATACAAGTAGAGTGTAGAGAGATTGTGATTCTAAATTCTTACTTTGGATGCTTGTATCCAAAGAAATCCTTGGCCCAAAGAGGCGCTAGTCCCGACATTTTGTCAGACACACAAATGTCTGGGTTTTAATGTATAGCCAAGCTTAAAGGGGATTAGATCTGAGATCTTGTCAAATCCACAGAAGTTTGGGCTTTGCACATAATCGAGCTCAAAAGAATATTGGCTTTGATATCTTGCCAAACTCATAGGCATATGGATCTGGTGCTTAGTTAAACCCAAAAGAAAGTTGAGTTTGACATCTTGTCGAATCCAAAAATATTTAGATTTAACACGTAACAATAACCACGGGGGTTGGACTTGGTATTTTGTCAGACCCTCTTGTCATGGTCTTGGTCTTCTTTCTCTTAATCCCTTTTAATCATGAGTTTTTTT
>Ga0325410_1002267_pt1 | contig 21497 bp, 14 predicted proteins | sample PopdelMetagenome_16_FD_206182 | JGI IMG/M metagenome (GOLD analysis project Ga0325410, IMG submission 206182) | Populus deltoides microbial communities from Bellville, Georgia, United States - Xylem-PdIQD-R3 | ecosystem: Host-associated > Plants > Phyllosphere > Stem > Wood/Secondary xylem...
TTTATATTATATAATATATCTCTTTGATCTTTTCATAAACTCAGTATATAGGCTGGAAACCTGTGACCTGATCTTTGAGATCATTCTCAGGTATAACAACGCCACGTACTGAGTATTATTATTATTATTACTATTACTATTAATATTATTATTACTGTTACTATTATTGTTGTTATTATTGTTGTTGTTGTTGTTGTTGTTGTTGTTTTATTAATTATAATTTATACAATTAACCTCTCTGTGGTTCGACCCCGGTCTTGCCTGGTTATTTATTACTGTGACACTCCTGCACTTGGGATAAGACATCAACTCTTTGATCGTGTCAGTTCCTTTGTCAATCAAAATTTTAGGTTGCTAATTTGGACATTTTGGTCTACCAACTCTTAGTTAGCATTCCAGTCTTTCACCAACAAACTTGGACAGTTCTTTTTAGGCTTGCTTCATATGTATTCCCTTGTATATATTTTTCTTTTTCTCTATTGTTTTTGGTTAAAATGGTTAGCAACATATAAGAACGCTTAAAATGAGAAAGTGTTTGTATTGAGTTTATTTTTAGCATCAACTAGTTAGTTGTCCGTATACAAAAGCTAGAAATGTATTCATATTGTTATTAAATTTGATATGTCTCAATGAATCATCTTGTTAACTCACTGATTTAGCCCCTAGCTTGAGCTAGTTTTCAAATTAAACCAAATAAGAAATGACTTGTTATGACCCGGTTGACTTGATGAGTTTATCTATATCTTGGTTGAACTGGTCACAACTCCATTTCACTTTTTAATTTTCTTTTTCAAAATGACATTGCTTTAACATTTAAAAAAGATATTAAAAAAACGATAATTTTGATTGACATGGATTAACCTGCGCAACTCGTAACCTAAGTTATAGGTCCGATTGAGTTTTACAACTTTTCTTTTTAAAATTTATTTATTTATTTAATTATACTATAAGAAAAATATATATTTATAAGAAAAAAAATAAAATTATGGAGGAGAAAAACAATATCAATAAAAAAAATATTCTTAAAAACTGTAATGATTTGAATTAAAAAGGAAAAAATATATATTTTTAATCTAAAACCTAATCTTCTTATTCTTTTGGTTCTTTTTATTTTGAGAAAAAAGAATTTTTTATGGGCAGTATTATTTTCTAACTAAAAACTTATTATGATTGTGAAAACAAGTTTTAATTAAAAAATATTAATAAGCAAATTATTAATCAATCATTTTTGAACACCTATATGAAGAGATTTGAGGACAATAAGCTTGAGAAAATTATATAAAAAATACAATAAAAATGAAATTATTTTGTTCTCAATAAATTAATGAGCCAATATTTAAAAAACATATTATGCTAATATATAATTATCCATAAAACAATCAATAATATTATTATAAATAGCCCTAATTTTCTTAAAAACAATGAAATAATTAGATAATTGATTAAATATTATTTATTAAATTAATTTAAAGAGATTATTTTGGTATAAATCCTAAAAAAAAAGAGAAAATAATAACTAGAAAACAATGAACTATGCTTGGGTCTAGTAGGTCTAGTATTCCATCCTAGGCATTTATGGCCCTTGAAAAAGAAGTAAGGTGAAAAACAAGTTGAGACCTATATGCTTAGTTGGTTTAGTTTTTTCTTTTTGATGGGTAGACGATATTTCATCTGCCTGTTTGTTCTTTTAAATAATTGATGAAGTGTCCTATGCTGATTTACTTTCCAGCCACTAGAAATCACTTTAAGTGTCTGGAAAGTTAAGGTTCATGTTTTTTTTATGTAAAAAACTCATTTTCAATCATCTTTTCACCTAAAAACACTGAAATACAAGGTAAGAACTTTAATAAAATCATTTTTAATTTCAAAACACATTTACATTTGTCCAAAAATTTAAAATTAAAAAAGAAATTTCAAGCCCCAATCTACCTTTTCAAGTGCCATTAATATTTTCAAGAGCTGAAAAAACTCAATGACACAAGTATTGATATTTATGGTAGTCAAAATGTGGTCACTTGATAATTTTCGCTTTCCTTTGCTATTTTTTAATGAGCCTCTCTCTCCCATAACATTTCATGGACTGAAATATAAAAAAACATTAAAGTTTCATACCACAATTTGAAACCTTCTAAATTAAATTAGACATAAAAAATAAAAAAAAAATAAAAACTTTTAGGACTATACAATACTTTTTTACGACCTAACTAGAGTGATAAAGGTCAGTGTTGTTGAGTCTATCTCTAAAATAACTAAAATAATGAAGCACCCTTTGAATTTAGTTTATTTATTAGATTATCAATCAAGTTATCGCTACTATTTGGACCCCAACAAAATTTGGAATGTAAAAAAAATAATATCTATAACATCAGGAATTTTTTGACATTATCAATAAACTCGGTATAATAATTCAAACTTAAATTTTTTTTTACCATTCTTTACTTAACCCAAATTTTAAATTAAATCATGTGGGAGTTGCTCCGACATGACCTTGTCATGCAAAAGAAAAAAAATAAATTAATTTTTAATTTATTATATGATAAAAATACAAAAATCAATTTATAATAAATTCAATATTGAATGATAAAATTCAATAAAAATCTAATATTAAAGGATAAAATTAAAAAAAAATAGGGTGAATTGTTAATTTTGCTTATCAATATTTGTTGCATTGAAAACTTGCATATACAAAATTCCTTATTTGATCAATCAATTTTTTAAGAAATAGTAACTTGAAACTGGACCAAGTTCTTTAGCCTGAATTGTCACAATATCAAGCCAGGGGCTTGTTTAAAAAATCGAAGCACGTAGGCATAGAGAAAACTTGTGTGCTAGGCCTTTTTTTTTGGTTTATCATCGGTCCTTGTATTTTTTTAAAAGAAAAATTAGATAATTTTTAAAACTATGTATCTATCCCATAATCTAAACTCATGAACTTGACTTAAGCAAAGCACACCACCACTTGACTTATAGCATGAAATTGTTAAGCAAATTACTATATTGTAATTTATACATCGAATTATAATTTTAGATATAGAAAAATTAAGTAAAAATTTGATTATATAAATTTCTAAAATTAACCTAAAATAATATATATATATATATATATATATATAATATCTATTAAAGAGCAAATTGATATTTTATAGGGTTTTTAAGACCACATGTAAATGAAAGCTATATCTCTTATTTCTAGTGGATGGTGAAAAATATGAGTAAAGTACAATACTGTAATATGCTTAAAACACACACAAAAAGAGAGTTAGCACTATAAGATATAACAATTTTTTTTTCCTAAAAGAATTTATGAGATTTCTCACTAGTGATTCATATGGATTACTGTTAGAGTCTGAATAATTAGACGGCTTGTGATTTGAGATAACTCAACCTTTGAAGCAACTATTCAAAGTTGAAAACAAAATCTGATCTTGAAGTAATTTTTACATTAAACCCTATAAAACTCTAGATTTGCCTAACAGGATCCTTAGGATTTATAAAAAAATTTTAAGTTTATCTTTTGTTGTGTCTATATGTTTTGGGAAATCCAACGGTAGTAGCAGAGCTATTGTTAGACAATTAGGGTTGTTGATTGCTTGTTTTAATTGTTATTGGTGTTAATTTTAAATTAATTTTATATGAAAAACTATTTCCCAAAATTAATTTTTTTTGTCCTGATTTTTTCAAAAAAAAAATGAAACTCTATTATTCTAGCTAGATTTGACCGAATTTTTTGAATCTGGCCAGAATTTTGTAGTAATTGAACAAAACAAGGAGCTATGCTATTGGTGTTGCTATGAGTAGCGCTTGGCGCCTTGTGGGCACTGCTGCACGCAGTGCCTGATGCCATGGGCACTACCGTGAGCAGCGCCAAACACTTAACGCAATGGGTGTTGCATGGCGGAGCCTTGGGCGCCATAATCGCTCTTGGATAGTAGCCATAACTGTCATTGATATGGCTATAGCAGCAAAGAGAAGAAGGGAGAATGGCAGGATTATGATTCTGCCCCTGTATAATTACTATTATGCCACCGACACTTACAATTTATTACAAAAAGGTTTTGAGATTGTAATTTGAGTATTTACCCCTGCCTTTTTATTCTTTATTATGTTTTGGCTTTTTTTTTTTTTTGTGAGAATTATGATTCTTCCCTCCTTATATAAAATATTGATTTTATACTTTAAAATTAAAACACAAATTAAATTAATTGTAGAATTAATTTTTTTAATAGGATTAAGATTGATTTTTTGTAATATTCTAATTAGGTTAGGATTTAATTAATGCCTTGTTTGTTTCCAGGAATTCATTTTCCTGGAAACCATTTTCCCTACTTTCCCATGTTTGGTAAACATAAGGAAAGTTGGTCAAGGAAATTGAATTCCGGTCAAAGAAAAAAAAAAGGCTTTATGGCAGGAAAGTGTTTTCCTTTCCTTATTCTAAGGAAAACACTTTCCTTTTCTTGGTTGACAAAACGTGCACTGTACAAAATACAAATTCCTAACTCTCTTTCTCTCCCAAATCGTTTACGCAGAACAATTGAAGCATCTCTTAGCTTTTTTCCAGGTAATTTTTTTTTCCTCAAATGTCTTTATTTATCTTATGTTTTCATCCTTTTTATTTTTAATCTGTAGTTATAATAATGGCATAAATCTTGTGATATATTTGCTGCGTTTTTTTCTTGGTTTATCTTGTTAATTTTACTGCAACCCATACTCCCATGCTCTGTGTAAACCCAAACCCCTGGGAAGGCAACCCATTCAACCACAACAAACCCAAACCCCTGGGAAAAATCAACCACAGCAAACCTAAAATTTTTCCTAGAAACCAAAAACAGACCCATACACAAACACAGCAAACTCCAGAGAATCATCATTCCTTCGTTTTGCCACTTAAAGAATCATAGCAAACTTAAAGAATCACCATTCTTTCATTAAGTCGAAGGCGCCCTTCATTTCACCATTCCTTCCCTGTCGAGCCACCTCTCTTCGCCAGGCAACCCATACACAGCAAACCCAAACCCCTGCATTTTTCCCAGAAACCAAACACAGCAAACCCATACACAACAACCCATACACAACAAACCCAAACCCATTTTTCCCAAGCTATGCTTTTTTCACAGAAATCGGGTTTGCTGTGTTTTTTTCACAGAAACCAAACAAACATTTTGTTTGGTTTCTGTGAAAAAAACACAGCAAACTCATGCTCTGTTTCTCCTTTTGTTTAATAAAAAACATATGCTTTCAATTTTTGTTTGGTTTTTGTGAAAAAAACACAGCAAACCCATGCTCTGTTTCTCTTTTTGTTTAATAAAAAACATATGCTTTCAATTCCCCTCCATCTCTTCATCTTCCTCTTCTTTTCTTCAATTGCTTCTCTTCCAGTAGAACCCGACCCAACCGATGTCCCCTTCCCAAATCTGCTACCTTTGGCTCTCCTTCTCCTTCTCTTATGCTTTCCTTCTCTATTGATGAGTTGATGATATGCGTTTCTTGTGCTTTGTGTGTTTCCTATGCTTTCTGGGCATGATGTGTGCGCGTTGATGATGATGCATAGTGATGTTGTGCGCGTTGATGATCATGATGGTGCACAGTAATGAAAGGGGAATTGGTTTGGGTAGAAATCTTGATTGTGAAATATTATACTCTTTAATGATGATGATGCTGCACAGTAATGAAAGGGGAATTGGTTTGGGTAGAAATCTTATTTAGACAGTGAAATATTATGTGCGTTGATGATGATGATTACACACAATAATAAAAAAACTGAAATGGTTTGGGTAGAAAACTTGAGTTCATTAATTATTGATATACAGAATTCATTAATAAATTATTGTATTGTTTGTTTTGGGATACAGAATTCATTATATAATTATTTCCTTTAAGGCATTGTTTGTGTTTGGAATCAGCTTCTTTGAGCATAATTTATTGTATTGATTATGTAAGTATTTTATATGTTTTTTTAATGTTTATTTCCCTAAATTTTTAGGTTTTGTTAGCAGAAAACTTCACTTTTTTGTTATGGATAGTAAGATATTCATGCAGCATGTATGAGAGTAGCTGTAACTGTGATAGCTACAGAGGTAGCTATTACTGAACAAGAAAGAAATAGAAATTATATACCAAGAGAACCACGTATAAATGCAATTGCTCAACGATAATTCTATATGGATAACATTTTGAATCGAGGTGATAGATATTGTGTTGAACAAATTCGTATGAAATCAGTTGTCTTATATAAATTGTGTGATGTTCTCACAAGTCATAACCTATTACGATCAACTCAAAATGTGTCTATTAGGGAGCAAGTAATTGTGTTCTTACAAATTATAGGTCAAAACCAAAGATTTCATTTTATTAGTGGTATATACTATAGGTCTGTTGAAACTATTCATTGTTACTTTAAAATTGTTTTAAAAGCAATTCTTAAGTTATACAAACACCTAATTAAAGACCTAGGGGATACAGTTCCCGCAGAGATAATGAATAATCAAAAATTCTATCTTTATTTTAAGGTATGAGAACAATACCAATATTTTTATACATTAATTAATTACATCTAGAAGAAAAGGTTATAAATTATTTTTTCATGTTGTATAGGATTGTGTAGGAGCAATTGATGGTACCCATGTTCCTGCAAATGTTCTTGTTGAGATTCAAGGAAAGTTTTGAGGTCGAAAAGAATGAACAACACAAGATATTTTAGCAGCTATAACTTTTGATTTGAAGTTTATATATGTTTTAGTTGGCTGGGAAGGAAGTGCATATGATTCACGGGTTTTAGGTGATGCATCATCAAGACCTAATGGTCTAAAAATTCCAGAAGGTATATAATAAAGTATTTCTTATATGCAATAAACATATAAAATGTTTAATTAGCTAAAGATAGTAATAGGTTTTTTTTTCTAATTTGTAGGGAAATATTATCTTGGTGATGCTGGTTACGGTATTCAAAAAGGAATCATTTCTCCTTTTTGTGGAGTTCGATATCACTTGAATGAGTTTACAGAACATTCACCAGAAAATAAAATGAGTTATTTAATCTTCGATACTCTTCGTTAAGAACTGCTATTGAGCGAGGGTTTGACATTTTGAAGAGTCATTTTAGATCAATTGATGGAAAATCTTTTTGGTCTTATGAAACACAAGTAGATGTTATGCTTACATGTTGTATTATTCATAATCACATCATGGGAGTTGATCCAAATGACTTTCTTATGAAAGAAATATGTTTGGAAAGTGAACCAATTAGACGAATAATCAAATTAAATCAACGGGAGGAGAGGGAAGAGAATAGCGAGTGGATAACAAAAAGAGAAATGGTTGCATCAATCATGTGGAATGATTATAACACTCAAAGAAACTAGTAATTGAGTGTTAATTATATGTGTTTGTTTTTATTATGTCTTGCCTGAGTTTGTATTATCTTTGTTATGTATTTGGATTGTTTGTTGACTTTATTATAATTTCTTATGTATTTTATGTATTCTCTTTTAAATATTAATTATAGTTTTTAAATTTAATTTATTAAATCTAAATATTGTATGATTATATTTTGTATAAATTTGTAACATTTTTTTTTTTGTAGAAATGAGTAACACACAAAATGAAAAATGCAAGGGCAAGCACTTTACATGGTCTAAACCTATGTCTCACATGCTACTGGAGATATTAGCTGAGAAGGCACTTAAAGGAAACAAACCTTCTTTCACCTTTGGAGCAGAATCTTTTGTTAAGGTCGCTACAGAAATTAGTCAAAAATTCAACGTACAATGCGAGCCTAAATATGTTGACAATCATCTCAAAACTGTGAAAAAAGAATGGGGAATAATAACCAAGCTTAAAAATAAAAGTGGCTTTGGTGGGGATGATTGTTTGAAGATGATTACAGTTTCGAAAGATGTTTATGATGAAGAATTGAAGGTATGATAAATATTATACTCTTCGTAATTTTTATATTTACTTTGATTTCCAAAATGTTATACAAGGAACTAAAAAATTGCATATTCTAAACTTTATGAACAGACATATCTCAATCATGACAAGTATCTCAATAAAAAACTTGTTGTTGGAAAAGATATGGCAACCGGAAATTATGTCAAATCATATGCTGATGTCAACTTGGAAGAGAATACTAAAGAGCAATCAATTTCAATTGAAAATGAAGGGGAATATGAAGAAACTTCAAAAGAAAAAGAGACATCTTTCTCTAGTGCACAAAAGAGGCAACATAGGAAGAGAAATCACATGTATGAAGATGATAGTGTTGAAAAGTTGTCTAAAAAGATTGGAGATGTAGCATTTGCAATCCAAAGCCTCAGCAAAAATCAACTTGATGTTAATGAGATATATACAGAAGTGATGAAAATTGAAGGTTTTGATGAGATCACTCTTGGGGATGCATTTGATCACTTGGTTCAACATGAAATGTTGGCAAAAGCATTTATGGTAAAAATGTTAATTTGAGAAAAATTTGGGTTTAGAATTTTGTGAACCAAAGCTGCTACAGGCCTGATTGCTAAGATGATTTCATTATGATAAGAAAGTTTATGTTTATTATTCGACAAGTATGTTTACTTGTTTAATTTGGTCTACCATGTTTATGTTTGTTAATTTGAACTAATATATATGAGTATTACATTAAAACTTAATATTTATGCATGACTATGTTTGATGTAAGATATTTATATTTATTTCTTAATGCTTATTTGATATATATTAAAGGGATATTACATGGATAATTGTCTATACTCGTAAAAAAAACAATTTTTATCCAAAAAATCTATCAAGATATTTTTGTATTTATTTATCTTTTAAAAAAATCTTCATACCAAAAAACCCAAATATCAAACTCTTACTTAATACCATAAACTAATTTGGCTTTCTTCATATGAAAAAAAACATATTTTAAGCTTTTAAAATTGAAAAAAAAATTAATAGGTTTTATTTATGAAAAATTTCACAAGGTTATATCTCTGTAATATTATATGACATATATAGTTATATTTTATAAAATAAGCTATATATAAATATAAGATATAATAAAAAAAATTCATTATTATACTTTTTAGATTTTATTCTTTTATTGTAAGTGATTAAATATTTATATTTAATATTTTTCATATATTAGATAAATTTGAAACAAAATTTAATTCATTAATAAATTATTTTCCAGTTCATTTTTCATAACATAACTAAACATTGGAAAGTGTTTTCTAGTTTATTTTTCATAACACTACCAAACATCGGAAAGTAATTCACTTTCCAGGAATTCATTTTTCAAGAAAACCACTTTCCAAAAGGAAACTACTTTTCTGCAAACAAACGGAGCCGAAAATGTTTAATTAAATAATATTTTAAGCCATGAAGTTTTATTTATTTGATTCTAAAATAGTTTAGGGTTTTAATAAGAATTTTGATATGATTAATTTTCTTATTATTTTTTGATATATTTTTTCCAAGATAATTTATATTAAATAAATTTTATTATGTTTGAGAAATTATTAAATTGGATTTTATTTAATATTTCTAAATGATAGAAATGTTATTTTAAAAATTACATATAAAGTCAATAATTAGAATTGAAGTATGCAATAATTTTATTATGCATGTTAAAATGTTATTATGCATGATAGATGATTATGGACATTAAAAATCAATATGATTATGTTTTTATGGTTGAATGGTTGTAATAATAAATAGGGTCTCCATGTCCTACCTCAAATGTAACTCTAATTTTCTTATTCAATTATGTAAATGTTATATAATTTAAAAATATATAAATTTAGATAAGAAAATTATTTTTTAAACCAATACGAAGAAATAATGGTGGTGAAGGCTACAACCATGATACTTGTAAAAAACTTTGAAAATTTACAACAATTACCTAGATTTTGACCATTTAATTCTCTTTGATATCTCAAGAGAATTAGTTTGGAATAACATGTAAGAGGTGTATGTTTATATATAATTACTATATATGATATATATCACTAATATCATGGAATGGAATGAAACTTAATTAAAATAATAAATCTCTCGTTGATATATTAAATACATGTTACGAACATGAATTATTACCTTTCTATTTTATATACATAAAACCATAGTTCTATTCAAGGATAACGAATATGTTTTATGCTATAAAATTAGATCCTACATAATTAATTTATATAATTTAGATAAATTATTTATGATCATATAAAATTAGAGGTATTAAATAAGTGAAATATATTTAATACATTTAAACAAAGAGTTGTTATCTAACTTATTTAGGAATCACATAAAAATATGATTAATAATCTATGTTATTTATCTAATTTAATTTAATTTATTAAATTATTTAAAAATATATAAATTAAATAGATACCAGCCCAATAGAAAGGCTAAAAGGAAAAAAATCCATCACTCTCCCCCTTGTTAATAATAATCGGCTAAACAGCCATGAGGGAAAAAAAAAATGAAAACTTTCTATTTTCTCTCTAAAATCTCCAAAATTCCTTCTTCAAGCGAAAAACCCATGAATAGTTCTTGATGATTTGTGAAGAAAACACAAGATTGAAGAGAATTTGGAAAGGAAAAGGAGAGAAATGGCTATGGAAAGTGAAGAGTGAGAAAGAGGAGATTGAAGAGAAAGAAGAAGGAATGGTTGAAATCTTGCAAATTTCTTCTTGATTGCTATCATATCTCATAGTCTTGAATGCTCCTTAACTTATAGATGCGGGAATTCTACGTTGTTTTATTATACTCGCATCTGTTTAATCGCTGGAACTTTTGATATTCTGCTCGTGCTTTCCTTGGTCAACTAGTGTCTTCCTAAGTCACAGAACATGTACTAATTACAATGTCACAGATTTTTCTTCAGATTTGGTGCGTCTATCAGCTGAACTGCCTAATGAATCTGCAATGCTTCTGACTTCTGCAATCATTGCCACCACATCATTTAGCCTGTTAATTGCTGAGCCGACTCCCTGTTTCAAAGGTGATGCTAATGTCAGCATTATTCTCAGGAGTAAAGAATTTGTTAACTGCAGTGGTGCCTGCGTGCTGCAGCAATGGGGAACGAGCAAGCACATCGTGCTTGGTTTGCCCCATAGATGTATGGAGTGCATGCACAGCCCTGATTGCAGCGTTACAGCAGCTGGCTTTTCTACAGGAAATGATTCCATGTAGCACAACTTTGTAGAGTTGTGAATGATCAAATTCATGAAAGTTAATTAATTTTCATACCACACCAGCTGCCCCTGCTGTGATGGCCATTGGTGCTGTAACTGCACTAAGTCCAGATGAACACATAACTGGAATCTTCACAGCCCTTGAGATGGAATATGCTGCTGCTAAGCTTGGTGTTGCCTACAGTGAAATGCGAATTGGTAAGTTTAAATAGAAAAAGAAAAAAAGAAATATCACAAATACACAATCAAAACTAGCTTTTTTATGAATAATTAATTAAAAACTCACACTAAAATAACGAAACTTCTGTATTCTGAATGCATTAATATTTTTCAACAGCAGCAGTTTCAACTCATAATCAGATGTGTCAAATATACATTAAGGTATTACCAGATAATTAGAATGGCAACTCAAACATTTCGAAAGTAATTTAGGACATGATCACAGCAAAAATGAGGAAGGAAGGATGAACTGCAATTTTTAACAACCAAAAATGAGTTTTTTTTAGCAAATGTCTATTTTTCATGTAGAACATCAGGGCTTCATTCCCCTCTTTGATCCAACGTTTTGTTCTCTTTTTATGAGTCATTTCCCTATCCTTCTTGGTTTTTTCTTTCAAATTAGCTTGGTCCGGAAATTGACTGAGTTGCTTAAGAAACCCACACTTCCCTATTTTCCTTTCCTACTCCACAATTATTCTATGATAAAAAAGTTCCATAAATAGTGGAAGATTGTTTTGCATTACCTTCTCAATCAAACCTAGAACACCAGATTTTGAAGGATTAGAACATTTTCCTCCTTCGGTTTGTATAATGTCAACACCTTCTTGTTCTAATAGCTCTGCAAGCTTGACCTGTTCTCCACATAAAAAAGAACATCAACGCACAAAACATTATAGTGCTTTCTTTCCATAATAGACAAGTGCTGCTTGTTACCTGATCAGGGAGACTTAGGGTGTGAGGAACAGTGACTGATAATGTCACGGATGGAAGAATCCTTTTAGTCTCCTTTGTCAGATTTAATATCTGCACAAGTTTCTTCTATAACTAAGAAAGCAGAAACAGAACTGTAGAAACCAGAAAGACTAATCTGGACAGTGGAAAAAGTAATATCCGAGGCCTTTTTATTTTGGGGCATTAGTGACAGATGTTGGGAACAGGATGGACTATACAGTGTAGATAATTGATGACAATGAGAACTGGAAAGTCCTGAAATTGGAAACAGTGTTTGCTCAAAGTACCGTGTAGAGTAAGGTTCAACCCCAGAAATCAATTATAACTGAAGAAAATACTTTCTCATGATCATATAAAGAGTTGATTGATACCTTATCTGGAGAGAAAACCACCCCTTGATCATAAAACGAATCATAATTTCCAATTTCCACCTGTAAAAACCATCAGTCTTGTTAACATGGCAACACAATTGCTTTCTCATTTTGCATCTTAGCTTACATATGCCTCCTTAAGAAGCCATTGATGTCCAAGATCAAAGATTTGCGTCAAAAATAAAGTGAAAGCAAATGAGTTAATTTGTGATCAAACCATCTGTGCTCCTGCTTCAACAGCAGCTAGAAATGCTCTTGGTTCCACTGAAGAAACGCAAACCTGCAAGCTTGGGAAATTCCAAATGAAATAAAGAAAAAGAAAATGCATGTATGATTTTGAACATGTTTGGAGCTATATCTACATGCACGACTCTGAACACTTTTCAGCTCTATCAGAATCTTGCTATTAAGAATTAAGGTCTTTAAGTTCGATCATTGGGCAGCAATTGACGGTTTTGATAGCGCAAACAAATCACTGAAATATCCTAACATCAGGATTTAAGGCCAGAATAGATGCCAAATAGTGGTTTGGTCTTACAAAATGCTTGTTTCTATGACATTTCCCCTTTCTATTTTTCTTTAGTTTATTGCTGACATTATGAAGGGAGGAACCCTGCACCAACCTGGAGCTTCCAAATCTGGTGTTGAAAGGGACCATTACTTGTGACATGAAAAGCATGTAAGCTTTAAGAAAGATATATTGTGGTAAAAACACCTAGAATGTCATCTAATCCATATTTCAGTAAATTAAAACATGCAAATGTGATAAAATAGAAGCGATAAGCATGTGCATATGAAAGTCATTGAGACTCCCCAGTTAAAATAGTTTTCTAAAAATTATTAGAAAGTTTTCTCTGATTATGTATATAATACGAAAAAAAGAAGAATCAAGCAATAGCCATTTAAAGAGTGAGAAATATTACAGGCAGGGAAGTTAGGATAATGGCAAGCTTCACTAATTCTGGGTCACAAGCTATATCCACATGAGTTGCTCCCCCCTGCACATTTAATGATATTGGATCACAATAAAATAATAATAATAATAATAAACTGCAGCAACTTGTATATCTGATAACAAAGAATCTCTGCAAACCTTGTCCGCAGCAGTAACAACTGAAGCAACATTTTCTTTATTAAAATTCTGCAAACCTGAGATAATCTGTAGAGGACACAACAAAAATATAGTTCTCAAATATAATTGAAAGGCCAAAATTCAAAATGAATCCAGATGAAGGGTGTAAAATCCATGACATTCAAAGGAAAAGATTAAAAGAAGATGGGATTTTCTCAAAGCAAAGAAAACAGAATTTTGAACATCATGATTGTATATATGACATTGCTGAAACAAGAGAAATATCTGGTTATTAGGTATTTGGGTTTCCTGAGTAAAACGGGAACGTCCACTTCAAAAAAGAATAACCAAGAAGCTACAAAAGACATAAATGCAAGAAACAAAGTAGGTGGGGTTAGCTATGCCTTGAGAGCTCTTCGCTCATGGAAGTCCTTCAACACTGTTTCTTTGGTAGTTGAGAGAAGAGCTCGAGTAGTCAAATAAGAAGCTCTTATTTTCGAAGGAGAACATGATGGTTTCGATCCCTGAAGAGGATTGTTATTTGCTTTCAAGAGAGAGTGGGAAGATGGTGAAATCGGCATGCAGACTGAGGAAGAAAACATTTTTCTCTCAACTATCCGGGCGAGGTAAGGTGGGAAATCGAAGGAAGAGATAAGAGATATTAGCAGCTTTAAACGTCTCAAGTGCAGATATTTTTGTTGGCTTCTTCTAAGTTGTAACCTTACAGATCATGTTCTAATTAGGGATAATCAATTAAATAGTTACGCAGGTTTTATTCATCTAAATATATTTAATTTATTAATAAAATTTTATTTATTTTTAATATTTATTAAATATTTAATTAATAAATCTATAATAATAAAATTTTTGGAACAAAAATATTTTACAAATAAAATTATTATAATTATAGAATTATTATTGCATCAAAGTATTCTTTATAAAATATTTTTAACTAATACTCTCTTTAAACTGGATATTAATTAGAGCGATTAAAAATGATACATATTATATTCTATTCCTTTATGAAATGAAATAGTTGTACTAATAAGTTGAGGAACGAGGGATATCTAGAACTAATATGTAGATACTTGTCAGATGACATGTACACTAAATTGACTCTGATAGAATTCTATATGGAGAGATCATTAGTGTCTATGAAAAAACTCACGTGACGATTGTATAAGTGATTTTTAGACTTGAAATCACTTAGTTTTTTTATATAGAGAATATTATACTATAATCATGTTACACAATGTCCTAATCAAGGGTAACAAATGAATAGATATTGAGTATATTATGAACTACATAATGATATATAAGTAATCAAGAGATGATTCATCACTCGAGGTGAATGAGGAAAAACATTTCACTTGTTCTCAAATAGTATTGATTGTAAATTTTTGCATAAGGTGAAATGATATTTGAAAATAGTTTCAAAATTTATTCAAAGAATCAATGACTATGATGTTAAGAGCAAATATAATTTGACAGAGTAGACACACTTCATGTTATAATATCTAAATCATAACATTGTTGATGAAGCGATAATAATATTACATTGAGAAACCAATCACTGAAAGGTTAAGTCAAACTACTTATGATTTTTCTAATATTTAAGAGATCATAATAGGTTGCTAGACATTGTACTTGATCTTCAAATATAAATCAATCGATTATTGAATTAATAATAAATTATTTTATTTTATTTAGGATTATGATTTATATTTTAGTCAACTTATTAGAGAATCTAATGACTCATACATATAAGAACCATTGATCAAAAATTAAAATGATGATTAATCAAGTGTGACTTGATTGTAAATAAATTTTAGAAATTAAGGACTAGAATATAATTAACACAGGAAATTATGATTTTAGACCTAGAAACAACCAAGTAAAGACTTAATTAAATAAATTTCTAAAATTAGATTAAAATAATATATGTGATATTATTTAAATGGAAAATTGATATTTTGCTATTTATAGAGTTTTTAAGTTTGCCTATAAATAAAAAATTATGTCTCTTATTTCATGTTAGAAGAGTACAATATAAAAATACCTAAAATATATATAAAAAGCTAGCACTCAAATGTATAAGAATTTTTCTCACCTAAAAGGGTTTAGGAGATTTCTCACTAGTGATTTGTGTAGATTACTGTTAAAGGCCGAACATTTGGATAGTGGTTTGCATTAACCCAACCTTAAAGCAATTATTCAAAGTAAAAAAAAAACATTATATCTTCAAATATTCATCATATAAACCCTAAACAACTCTAAATCTATCTAACAAAATCTTTAAAACTCCTAAAAAGATTTTAAATTTATAGTTTTTGCTATATATAGGGGTTTTGGAAAACCCAATAGTGGTATCAAAATAATTATTAGACAATTAGGATTATTGATTGCATATTTTAATTATTATTGACATTAATTTTATGTGAAAAAATTATTTTTTCAAAATTATTTTTTCTCTATTGTATTTGTGGGGAAGGAAAGATGAGGGTCACGGGTTAAAGATGGTGCTTGGATAAAATGGGTTTAATGGAGGATATCGGGTTGATGAAGGAGATATGTCATGGTGACTGAGTTATTGAGAAAAATAATAGGTGAATGGTAGGTGTTACTGAGTGCGGGCTAGGGAATGTTGGGTATTTGAAAGTATGGTTACGGTTGTTTTTTAAAGTGTTTTTCATTCAGAAATGTATTAAAATAATATTTTTTATATTTTTTAAAAATAATTTTTGATATCAGCGTATCGATCTGAAATCACCAAAAAAAAATTGAATTTGAAGCTAAGAAAAAAATAAAAAATTCAAAATTTTTTAAAATATTTTTAAAATATAAAAATAAACAGAAGCTGCTTTGGGAGACTGTGTTTTGCACGGAGAGGGAGATGAGAGCTATGAGTGGGAAGTGGTGTGTTTCTGTCTTTCTGTGACTGGAAAAGAAGGAGAAGGGCTGGTGAACTGCGTGGCTGGGTTTTCTTACGGTGAAAGTGGTGGATGGAGACCACGGTGAGGAGTTGGTAATCGATGGTTTTATTGGTTGCTGATAGCGAGCTTCCTTGTTTTGGGTCCCCGAGAGAGCTTTTGAATTTGTTGCTTTTTGAAATAGTGGGATCTCTTCTAGAATATTTAAGATACGAACTTTTCCTTTTCTTTTAATTGAGCCGTTTGTGTAGGTAAATGCATTAATTTTCGGCTCGATAAGTTGACTCAAGATTTGGTTGATTCAGGGTTGGAATCATGTTGGATTTAAAAAAATAACAAAAATCAAAAACTCATGTGATCTAGTTGATCTAGTCAAAAATTTAGCTGCAACTTGTTAATTATTTATTTATTTTTAACCAAAATAATATCATTTTGATTTATAAAATAAATTAAAAATAACCTGATAATTCTATTAAAATCCGGTGACTTAGGCAAAACTCGTGATTCGAGCCTTGAACCAGATCAACCACATGCCGGGTATAAAAACTCGGGGTAAATGAAGAAATGTGTGGTAAATGCGACTAATTTTGATTGGAGTGTGACGGCCTTTTGAATTTGACGGCTAGGTGGCCTTTTTGTGGGGGGAAAAAAGGTTGGGTAATTTGTTGGTGCATGGGGAGAGAGGGTGTGATTGTGTGTATGATTTTTTTTTTCTCTAACTAATTTTTTTTTCCCTTAATGTTTCATCTAAAATTCTTCCTCCATTTTTATGTGGTATAACCATTTATTTATAGATAGAATAATTTGTTATTTTTCTCTCAATTGCTAAGATCCCAAGCAACTAGAAAAAATCACTTTAGTCCCTTATTTTTTCTCTTTTGTATTTTTGGTCTTCTTGTCCAAATATTTTTTCTTCTTAATTTTTAGAAAAAATAGCAATGTTATCGTTGACTCAATAAAATTGATTAATGATTTTGAAATAAATGCGTTCGAAACCGAATGTGTCAAAAGTAAATTTTTAAATTTTTAATTCTTTTGAAAAGGTACTAAAAATACCAAAAACGATGCAAATACATCAAAAATATATTTTTGAAACAAATAAGAAGAAAAGGGTAAAAAATTAGGTTGTGACAAATCTAAACACCGTGGATTAATCCATTAAACCTGCGGCTCGACTAATACATTCAATTGGCTTAAATGATGTGTTCTATCAAACTTTTTTAAGCCAAATATAAAATAGCAAAAATAAATAAAATCCCAGCTATGTGGCCCTGTGCATTAAAAAAATAGCCTAGGTGTGCGATCCTACGACTTAGCCTGCGTGCTTGGGCTTAGCCCACTTTTTTTCATTAAAGGGTCATCCGCCCCATTTATTTTTTTTTCAAAAAAGACAATAGATGATGCACCATCTATAACAGTAAATTGAAAATCGACCCTTCAATTTCTTTCAATTCCAAACCAATTTTCAACCTTTTTTCAATCCATTTTGACCTAAAACATCTAGAAAACACCATAAACACCTTGATAAATCTTTTTATGGCCAATAAAAATCAAAAAGACATCTCAAACCCAAAATCATTCTCGCGGTCAGATCTACCTCATTGAATTGTCGTCAATGACAACTTCTTTTCTCTATACTAGAATCTGAGAATTCCTCTCTCTCCTCTAACCAAAAAAGAACTAAAAAGGTGGGAAATAAACTTTGACACCAAAATTGAATTTTTGAAATTTAAAGAGACCTATTACATAATAGCTAAAAACATGTGGGGCTAAAATGAACTTCTAATATAAAATTTAAAATTGTCATCTATTTTACCTGCTTTTTTCACTTTAATCCTATTTCTTTCGATTCAACCATTTGTTCTAAAAAACATGCAATTGGGTACTAATTTGAGCTCAAAATGACCCAACTATATAAGAAAACGATGACGATTTTTACTAGAATGGTTGAATTTAAAAAGAGAATTGAACTTTATTTAGAGTGTGTTTGGTATGGTGGAAGCTGTTGTGGTTTGAAAAAAGTTATTTTATAAAAAGTACTTTTAGTTGAGGTTGATTTGAAAAAATATATGTTTGGTTAAAACTGTGGTTGGAATTGAGGTTGAACAAAAGGTAGTTTAATGTGTTTGGTTAAGAATGCTTTTCAAATTGAGGTTATAAAATAACTAAAAAAGACATATTAATATTGATGATTTTTAATTGAAATATTGTATATTTAATTACTGTTATTATATCATGAAATAAACAATACTTTATATAAAGTATTTTTTATTGTTTCATTAAACCATTTGCAATTCCATCACGTACGAGATCCATCCGACAGGACTATAGTTTCCATGGTTTCCTGAGCGTGCAACAACATCAGGTAATATCATCACATCAGGTAAAATATCATCAGGAATAAAATTGAAATTGCTATCAAATTCTGCAAATGCTACGTCATCATGCGATCTCCTTCTAATATAATTATGTAGTGTCATTGAATAATGTTAAACACTAATTTTTCAAATAAAACATAATATCTGAGAAATTTTTTTGGATTTTTTTATTTTACTGGGTTAGACCCAGACACCGGGCATTTAGGTTTGGGCCGGACTTGAATAGTGGAGATGCTCTCCACTGTTTATTGTTCACGTGAACAGTGGAGAATGCATAAGATGAAAGAGAAGGAGAAAGAGAAAGGGAAAAGGAAGAGTAGTGGCTAGCGGTAGAAACGGCGGAGGCCGGTGGTGAGCTGCTCTTCACTGTTTACATGCAACATGAACAATGGAGAATGCAGAAGACGAATGAGAAGGAGAAGGGGAAGAGGAAGATTAGTGGCTGGTAGTGGAAACGACGAAGGCCGGTGGTAAACTGAGGGAGTTTCTCTCCACTGTGCACTATTCACTGCTCTGTTTCTGTTCTTCTTCTTACGCGCCTCTGTTTATTGTGTTTATAAACACAATTTGCAACTCAGCATAAAAAACAGCTTGAACTTGCTTTTAGTTGTCTTACGATTTAACCGCAAATGGTCATAGGTCCCACAAACAGTAATATACGTGTAGATTGTAACTAAACATATGACAACAACGTTTTTTTGTAAACGCAGTCGCAGCCACGACGCCAAACACGCACTTAGAAGAATAACATTGTGTTATAGATAATAAAGGATGACTTTGCTTAAGGTCACATAATAATTCACTTCTAATATGATTTTACATAAGACGCAAAGGTCATTCATAAATTCTTAAAAGGAACATTTCTTGCATGCTTATTAAACACACACACACATGTTATAGTCCCAGCCGAACAAATGAAGAAACTTTAGAAATATAGGTATTGTTCAAACACAAAAAATAGACTCCAAGAGGAGCAAATGGTTCCTGCAAAACTGCGATGCCATATATTTAGAAAGCGTGACAAACCTTTATATATGCTCATAGCCTGCTACTTCAAGCAATAAAGTGAGAACAAAATAATTTGGATTAAAATACTTGCAATTTATGTACTTTTAGAATTGTAACCAATAACCAACTAATATACACACATATATAAGGGCGGAGCCAAAAATTTATTCTACCTTGGGTTGCTAAAAAAATATATAATTTTTTTTAAGATCAATCATTAACTCATGAACATGAATTTATAAAATTAACAATAAAATTTTAATTCAAATACATGACTCAAAATATTAAAAAAATAAATTTAAAAATACATAAAATTGAAGTGAAAGTAAAAATAAATCCACTATTGAAATTGTACCCTTCGATGTTTTGTGGAATAAAATTCATCTATAATTGAATCTAAATAGATATCTTCAACAAGCTCTTGTTCAATGTAAATCATTATAAAATATGCTAAGAACTCCTTTTTTTATTTTATTATGAAATATATTTTTAACATGCTTCATAGCTAAAAATGCTCACTTTTTGGTGGCAGTACTGAAAACATGCAAAGTAATCAACTTGTTAATCAAATGATTGTGTTGCAACTTATTTGTTTTCATTAATCCTCTACATAATTTGAAAATGATAGACATATGCTGAAAGCTCTTATAATAAATCAAATTAATTTGATAATATTTTAGTTGAGATCTTAAATAATGCATCTTTTTTTCATTGAAATCTTCAGGATAAAAATTATCAACAAGCTTCAAATAACATCAACTTTAAATGATTTAAGTTATCCTTAAATTCTAAAAAAGAGTCAAGTACAAGAAGTTTCATTGTTCAATCATTGAATCTAGAATTCAACTCTTCCAATTGAAAATCTATTACTGAGTTAAATATATTACAATGACAATGTTAGTAAATTGTCACCAATCCTTGTTGTTGACATGAATGACTTGTAGTCTTTTATATGAGGCACGTCAATCTCATATTGTGTGCAAACAGATTGCACATGTGCAAGAAGAATATCAAATCCAATATCTTTTAAAGTTTGAAGCAATGTTTTAGTATTTGAGACAAGATTGAGTTGAATTTGTGTGATGGATAGTACCATACAATAGATGGAGAAAGAAAGGTGTGTTGCTTTTGTTAAATTTTGTGAGTTAAATATGTAGAGAAACAATAAGTAATCTAGCACGAGGGGAATAAGATTTTTGACTTTGACTGTCTTAACTAAAACATTAGAAATTTTAATTAAAAAGAAGGTGGCTAATTTTATGGGCAAAACATATTTTTTTTGAGCTAATTTAATTAAATGTAACTTGAACTGGTATAATAATAGTACAAAAAAAAAATTGATAAAATTTTGACTTGGACTATAGCCCACCCAAGTCCTGTATATAGATCCACCCTCATACATACATACATACATACATACATACATACATACATACATACATACATACATATATATATATATATAAAATTCATGAAAGGAATGGATATGAGGTGTTTGAATTAATTTTCTTCGCATTTGAATAAATATGATTAACGATCCCAAGAAAACGACACCACTTGAATCTGATTTAATTATACTTAGAAAACAATGAGCAGAACTCATGATTTCATAGAATTATATT
>Ga0325410_1002268_pt1 | contig 21493 bp, 17 predicted proteins | sample PopdelMetagenome_16_FD_206182 | JGI IMG/M metagenome (GOLD analysis project Ga0325410, IMG submission 206182) | Populus deltoides microbial communities from Bellville, Georgia, United States - Xylem-PdIQD-R3 | ecosystem: Host-associated > Plants > Phyllosphere > Stem > Wood/Secondary xylem...
AAAGAGGTGTCCTTCTACTTTTTTTTTTATAGCCTGTTTTGATATTAAGATTAAAATAATGCAATCCCACCTGAACTAGTTAGATCCAAGGATTAGTTTCTGTTCATTTTATCATAGTTAAATTAATTGGATCAAAACCTAAATTCAACCATATAAAAAAAACTCTGAAAATAAGTATAACTAGTAGATTAATCTTTTTTTTTTTTTGGATTCGAGGAAACCTCACCTCCTGGAAAGCGCACTTTGTGGGCCTAGGTGAGGGAGTAAAACCCCGGCTGTCCCAGACTCTTATAAGAGGTGCACGTCCTGATTCGAACTCGAGACCTGCTGTGCAAATCTCAAACCCTTTATCATCATGCTACGCCCTTTGAGGACAGATTAATCTGTTTATCCGGGTTTTTGACTAAATTAGATTCCAGATAATCTGGATACGTCCGGTGATTAGAGTAAATATTATTTTATTTTATCGAAGCTTTCAGATTTAAAAAAAACAACTATAGAAAGAAGTTATATATGTGAAAAACGTTGTGCAACCAACATGTTCTATCAATAATAGGAGAAAAGCATCCTATGCCCATCAAGATTTCGATCCACAAATTCTATATAAAATGGAATGGTATCGGGAAATAAATCTCCAGGTGCAATCATAGCGACTTGTAAGCAACAATTCGACGTCATTCAATCCTATTCTCCTACCAAAATTTTCATTCCAAATCCAGGACAAGACACCCAAAATTGGTTTAAAAAAATTTGGTATTCTTATTAGTTTAAAAAAAAACAGTGGTTTTGGATTTTTTTCATGAAAATAAATTTTTTTATTAACATATTTATTTTAACCAGCACAATATTTTTAATTCAAGTTATTCTTTCAGTTAAAATAACATTTTACAATTGTTAAAGTAAATTGATAAAAAAATATCAAAATAATATATCTATATTTTATATGATTAAAAGTCAAAAAAAATTATAAATATAATAAAATAATATTAAAACAGGTTGTTTGTCACCATTAAGAAATTAGATGCACCTATGGCTCAAATTCAAAAGTTATGTTATAGTTTTTCAATACTCATCTGATCATCCTAGAGCTTGCCTCATTCCACTATTTTTTTTTTATAGTCATTTTTTAAAAAATAATTATTTTTAAAAAATTTTTGTGTATATATATATATATATATATATATATATATATATTAACTAAAAGTATGAATTTTTTTTATTAATTTTAAATTTTTCCCGTCTACATTCATTCAGGATGTGACCTGTACCACTACAACATGCGTCTCTATCAATGAGCCATGACACAAGATTATTATAAAACAACTAAAAAAATATATCAAGATGCTTTATTATTAATATAAATAATAAAACACCATTAAAAACCCCGTTTTATTCATCTGAACAGACCATGAAATTTTGGTTTAAAATCAGTGTATTTACCGAACCGCACATTCACTGCAGTTCCTCCCACCATTGGAAAAGACGACGTGGAAGGAGAGTACATGTTAGCCATCATTGAGGCAAAAAAGATCTTCCAAGAGCCAAAAAAAAAAATACTCGAATTCTATAATTTGTTTTAGATGAATCACACAGAACCCACTTTGCAATGATAATTACTTGAAACACACATGAAAGAAAGGTTAAAAGGGCTCTCAAGCAAACCATAAAACTCTGGAACTAACAGCCAAACCACAACGCTCTAATCTTAAATGAACCGAACAAAACCCACTTTTAAAGGGAGGTTCTAATCTTAACCACAAGGCTGAGATGAAATGGGTGCCAGCCAATTTGTGATTCCCTTCACTCCATTTTACAGAGGCAGTTCGTCTTGCAGGAGTAGCAGGGATCAGGATCCACCTCAAGAAATTTCTTGCCAGTTACACAAGCCCACCCACAACATCTAAGCAACTTGAGGTTCCAATTTTTCACATCAAACAAGCAACAGAAACAACAGGATAAATGGCTATTTATAATACTCATATGATTTGTGGATTCTAAGGAACCATTGACAATGGGATCTGCCTTCTCTATGGTCTAAAATGTCATGCACCACATTTACTGTGGAAGTTAAATTTATGGAAGCTGCCACATCGCAAAAGGTGTGATGAGGTTGCCAAAGATGTGATGAGGGTGGAGGGCTGATTCCTACTTCCTAATAATACATCATAACACCTACTACACGACAAGAAAGAAGAGGCTGTCAAAGAATAGCAGCGTAATTACATATCAAGGTGGTGACAATCAGTGATGCTCTTGTACTGTAACACTCTCACCAAGGTCGTCCCTTCCCTCCAAGCCGACGGGCCAACTCAAAATCCTTTTTCACTGAGGGAAGAAAACAAATAAAACGAGTTTCTTTACTGAATAGCAAGTATAAAAATTCTGAAGCAAGATTGAATGGATCTGAACTGGACAAATCTTGACTGACTTCCTCAAACTCACAAATCAGCATACATGGATAATTTCAAGCATGTAAATAAAATTTGGTCTCTGAAATATCAATGATCTGCAAAACATGCTATCAGTTATACAAACAGAGAAACAGCATAAGATTTGGTGTGCATCTACACTGAAGATCATTGAACAGCATTTAGTGATATCTAAAGACCACTGAAGTAAACCTGATCAAAATTCTATCTAAATAAAAGTGCAAAGTTTTCCCATAGAATTTGAAGAAAAGACAAATGCTCATGATCATAATAGATGTAGTGAAATCTAACTCGATGTGGCAGAGATTACTGAACTAGAGTTGATCAAAATTCTACTATAATGAACAATTAACTCATGAAATTAGAGGAGAAAAGATAAAAGGAAAAAGGATGCAGTTATAATAGTTGTGTCAAATCTCACTCACTTAATGTAACCCGTTTTGCATGAATTGCACAGAGCATTCCATCTTCAAACAAATGAACCAAAAAATCCTCTGCTGCCTACACAAGTAACAAAACAATAACTGGCATGCATCAAGATCTATTAGCACAACTACATGAAAAGTAGAACCAGAGCAGAGTAATTACTACCTAGAAGTTCCATTTTCTAATAAACTATCAGTGGTTGTAACAACTACATGACTGAACTATTGGAAGGTGCTCTGCTGTCAAAGCTGGTTTGGGGGCTCTGGTCCGTAATAGCAAAGGCATCTAGAGAAGTGGCTTTGCAGGGTCTGGTTGGGGTTTGGGACATTTTCTTTTCAATGACATGATGGGGATGGTTGTTCCTTGTGATTGTTCTCTTAGTTTGAGTGTGTAGGGCCTTTGGTCCCATTTCTTACCAAAAACCACATGGCAGTACAGAACAATACTACAGGTGATGACAACACTGAGAGGAGATAGCATACTCTTAAACTGAAAGTGCATGTACAGTGAAACTTCTGAAGACAGGTATAGGTTTTTGCTGAAGCATGAAAGTAATGAAGCATAGTACTGGCATACATGTCAGAGAAATGTCACCAAATACCTCCTGAATTGCAACTAAAGCTTCAGCAGTCCAACGGTTCACTTCTCGGGAAAACTCCTGAGTAATCATTCTTACCTGCAAAATGATAACGACCACTATCACATCCAATTAAATTTCAATGAGAAAATCATATGCACAAAAGGTGAAAGCATAATGTACCAATGGGCATTGTTAACAATTGTGGAATCTCGATGTCATGAATAAATAAGCAACGGGTGACTTCAACAAATACATACAGAAAGAGAGAAACAACAGCAAAGTTACGAGACCATGAAAGTGGAACAAGTAACAGGTGAATTTAACAAATACATTGCAAGGTTACAAAACCACAAGAGAGTGGGGTGGTTTTAAAGGTTCCAAATATTGATGTTCTTTACCAAAAAGATGATCTTGTTTTTTCTAGAGTAACCATCTAATTTTGTTTGTACGAGCATTCAGAGAGATCCAACTTCTTTTCTGACTGGAAAAAAAAAATCTAAAAATTCCTTATAAATAAAGCATCCAATTGTGCCAATGAGCTGGTAGCTTAATTACTCTTGCATTTAATTGTACAGAAAGTTTTCAATCAGGAACAATAATCTTGGAAAACATGAAGAAATTTGGGGACACAGCACAAGGAGGAGAAAAACCAATGGGTTGTGGGATGGTCACAAATAGAAACAATAATATGATGAATAAGATGAATCAAATTCCAGAAAATATTCTGTAACAGCAAGAAACATTAATGTGCACTGCAAACATACAGAAACTTCATCAGAGCAATGCAAACGAAGAGAGTAAAAAATTGTGAGATTTGTAATATTAAATCACATAATTCCAGTGCATGCTATTCACCTATGTAATTCAATCCTAACTGGAATATCACAAATAATTGTGACCTATATAGCTCTGAGAACCAGCATCATATCTAGCCATTGATCATATAAACATATGCATGTTTTAAAATATGCATGTACACAAACATTTTACAAGCACATATATATGCAAAGAAACTCACTTGCATGAAATGTTGGATTGTTTAACACATTTTTAGACAATCTGATTTTTACCAAGCCAGGCTTTGGATTTAATACTCTTCATGGAGATCATGCACATAAAACTAGCAAATCAATCAAATATTTAAAAACTTTCCATTTATTCTAGGATTACCAAATTAAGAGCTGGCTCCAAAGAGTTATCAAGATGACAAACACAAAGATAACCAATTAAGTTGAATTTGACAAGCAGGTAATGGAACAACTAAACCTGACATCCAATGGTTGGTTTAACAAAATAAACTATAAAAAAGTTACTACAGAGAGTGCTCACACATCGAATAAAGCTAGCAGCTGGTATGAGTGGCCTCCAAGTTTTCTGATATTGCCGAATTTCACGAAGAGCTACCGTTCCTCGACGGAAGCGATGCCTTTTCCTCTGCCTTTGTGTGGATGAACCTTTTACAAGTATTAACAAATAAAGAGAAAGCATCCCAGAAAAAACCACATGCCAATACAATCAAGTTGAACGCCTCAACCTAAAATAAGAAACAAATTTCACCCCCCACCCAAAAAAGAGAAGGAAGAAACTCACCTTGTTGGCCATTTGCTTGCGATCTTGTTCTCTGCAACCAAAAAAATAGAATACGAGACTATTAAACAACAAAGTAAAAACAGTAACATTTGAGATTTAAGGCAAGAGATAAACAAGATATCTATACTATTCTCGGTTTTCTCATTCCTTTCTCAACAAAACTTATAGTTAAAAAAAAAGTAATTTCGAAGTTATAGATTTTTTTCTTCATTTCTTACCCATTTTTTCCTTTACCAAGGAAATTAAAATAGTAGCAGAAAATAACAAGTGTAAATATTAAAAAACAATATATGTATATATAATCACAATCTTTTTTTAATCTAAAAGTTCTCCTTCCTTGGGGTTTCCACAGCTAATTACCTCCAGCTTATGCAAACTTATTTTTCTATTTTTTCTTTCAAATTCATACAAAATGTATAAAAAAGCTCAAAAACAAAACAAAACAATTGGCAGTCACTTTCGTTTCCCGCATTTTCTCAGCAACCAAACAGGCAACAAAAAATAAAAACAACAAAACCTGGAGAGAAAGAGAGAGGGAGGTACCGACGATGTTGGCGTTCTAGGTGTAGATGGTGAGGCATCTGTAATTTCACAAAGGAAAGCATAAATAAGTTAGGGTTCATGAAAGAAAAAGGGGGAAATCGAATGCATATAAATATAACAACAACAACAACAAATGCATGTTTTATACATTAAAACCACATAAACTTCTGCATTTCTTCATTTTTGAATTATATACAGAGAGAGATCTAACCGTATCTCTTCGGGCTTCTGGCTCGTTTTCGAGCAACTGGATGTTTCGTTCTGGCCATCGATGGAGCGTGTCTGTATTTAAAAATAATATAAAAAAAATAGCCAAAAAGTAAGGATTGTTATTCTTTCTAGTTTTTTGCCGCTCTCTTGGAATTTTTGAAACGCAGCCGGTCTCCTGTGTGGCTGTGTGTCTGTCTGGCTGGCCAGGGAAGGGAGTGTGTGTAAGGGGTGTGTTCGGTTTGGGTTGAATGGGTTTATGGTCTGAAACGACTTCGTTTCTTTGAACATACCCTTGTTATTTTTTTATAAAAAAAAAAAAAATCGCTGCGTAACAGTCACTGAAAATGTACCGTCACAGCCCAAGCACAAAAGCCAAAACAAAAGCAAGCTGCTAACAATCAGTAGAAAAGTAATTGATTAATACTAATCTTACATCAAGTGACGCTAGTGAATCCCATAAATGTAATAATGATTGTATTTATTCAAAAGCAGAAACAAATTTCGATAAGATTAATATTAATTCCCCAATAAAAGAACCTAAGATTACATCGAGTAATTTCACTAGTTCAGTAATCGTCATCCCCACCACACTTCATTTATTTTTTCTTTTTCTTTTTTAATTGTGACTTCTGATTTCTTCTTTTAGATTCCAAAAAGTGCTGGTACAAAGTTTTCTAATTTGAAATTGGTTGAGCTGAAGTTACTGTTCGCAGGGGCCAAGCATGGCATACATAAGAATTTGGCGGGTGTTAACGGACAGCAAAAACGTAAAATTCAGTAATTATTTTGGCTAACTTCGAAGTATGAGTTTGTACATACCTAAAGTTCTTCCAGTGACCCCAGAAACTAAAAAAAAAAAAAATGGCATTACCGCATCAAGATAGTGTTAGCTCATAAGCTACATCTACAAAAGACCCACAAGCTACAAGTAATATAAGAGAGACACGATCAGGTTCGCTGTTGCATATTACGTAGCATCCATCGATTTCATGACTCTTTAACTTCCTTTCCTTTCCCCTTTTTTTGTTCTGCAATCCAAACCATCAAGTTGACTCGAACATTTTACAACGAGGAACATAGATTGCACAGCTCGCAAAGTAATTCAAGATTTTCCAGGTAAAACAGCTTCCCGTTGCAGAACGAGACATAAAGACTTCAATTTAAGGTTGAGATGGGGTGGGCGACGTTGGGGGCTTGAGATCCGGATACTGCAATACAAGAATGGTAGTCGTGTGTCCGACACTGAGACTAGTAGGAAACTTTATAGCATGTGTAACCAACTAGTGTGCTATGAACTTGAAGGAAAATAACCACTATGGAAATAAAAAAGAGCAACGAGAGTGGGAATTACAGTTGGATATGGAGAAAGTGGCCTTGAAAATCCAGAAATTGGTTCAGCTTTAGCTTCTGTTTTGGGTGCTGAATTTATTTCGGGAGCAGCTTCTGCGTTCTTTACACTACTATCAGCAGCAGCAGGTTCTGGACTCGCTTCTGCAGGTGAAGGAAGAGCCTTGCTCGTCACTGCTACTGGTAGAAGAGCCTTCCCTATGTCCTGAATTGACCAGGTAATCCAGAAAAAGAGATTGACGTCATCGCTAAACAACACATATTTTTTTGGAAAACAAGTTACTGATTTGGCTTCACTGCACTAGAATACAAGCATCTACATGGTTTGAAATATTACCTTCAATTCATCCACTAACTCTTTAGGTGCAATCTTGGTGGTCAAGAATTCATCAACTTGTTCCAGAGTTTGCTTACGGTCCTGCCATGGGAAGCAAAGAATAAAATGTTAAAGTGAATATAAATGCTTGCAATTTAAGGTCCCGAGATTTATGGCCCAAAGTTATGGAACTTTCCTGTCTAGATGCTGAGTCACTCACACAAGGGCATCATCACGATCCCATCACACACATACAAGGGCGGGCCCTGGCTGAGTGGTTCATCAGAATCATAATATATTTTCAAATTTCTAGGAGAATATATTATAACTATGTGGCAGTATATCTTTAATTCTTTAAGGCACAGAACTGCTTCTGCACATATGTTGTGTTTTAAACTTTGAAGAAAAGTGTTTTTCCCCCTTTTCTCCTCTTTATTAGTGGCAGAAAGGCCCATTGGAACTTATGTACCCTAGAGCACATGCAATAAAATGAAATCATATCATCTCAGTCATGAAATTCAAGAAAAAATAATTTAATCTCAGCAAAGACATACCTTAGCGAACAGGAGTTTCTTACTCACTAACTGAATTAGTGCAGCTGAGCCTAATACTTGGAGTATTGCTTCAATCTGGAAAATACAAACAGTCAATTTTGCACATCTCCCTTTTAGTGAAAATAAAAAGAAAGCCATTATTATTAAAAAAAAACATAAAGAAAAATAATACGAAAAAAGCTTCATGACCCAACCTCTGAGAATGCCAATACACCTAAGCCAGTAGCTGCTGCAATTGCAAAGGTGACAGGCAAGGCATCGGAGCCCTCCTGCAAAATTATCATTGTGATTACTGTGCTGGAGTGTTTATTTATAAAATCATAAAAGAAAGGCCATAACCAGTTTATATATAAGAACTTATGAATATTGACCATTGAGTACCAATATTCTAAGATTCAAACCAAGAATAGGAAAGAAAGCTATGAGTGGGCCAGGGGTGCCCTGCCCCTACTCTTACATCAATGAGAGAGATGAAAAAACTACCAGGGGAAAAAACAGTTAGTGGTTGGGTTTTATTAAGGATGTTGATGGACATGCTTGACAACTGACAAAATACAAAGTTTCTTGCACTCTGAGTTGCAGGAAGCTAAATTAAGCATGATGATTTATCAATGGCTCTCTTATTCCATTCTAATGGTTAGGCTGAAGTAGAAGGTTAGGAACCTGTCAAGGACACGATGCATGTAGTCTTCTGTGGATGTAGTGCCAGATCAAGATAATCCAGATGTTAACAACAAGGTGTGTTGATAACGGCCATACTTATTACCACGTTCTGATATGTGCTTGTGTTATTTCTGGTGACAATGATCGCATCCTGCAGGGCTGCCCTTCCTTATCTTTGTCATTCCTCAAGCCTCAAGTGTGTTACAACTTTTTAGTTCAGTCATTAATCTTCAAAACATGTCTGGCAACTTCTTGTTTCTTGCGCCGAGCTGAATTTGCTTCTTATTTAGTTCCTCTCACTTACAGCTCATTTATATTAACACTCATTTCAGCAGAATAGACACAATGTAAGATCTTAACCAAGCAGATAAAATGTTCCCTTGCTTTTTTGACCAACTCACATCCCATTTTGTTCATCACAAATACTATGACAGATATCATTTGTTTAAAGTTATATGAGACCATACAAAGGATCAGCATTCCACTCATAAAGGTCCTTAGACTGTGTATTGAAGTGAAGTTTTTTAGTAGAAGATTAAACCACAAGAGAAAAAAGGCAGCAGAAGAGGAAGGGCACATACTCCTAGTGCACCGCCGATAGCGTCTGATAAATCACCAAGGTCAAGACTAAAAGCTTTCTTTGGTGGTATCCACGGAAGCCCACTATTCTGCAAAATACAATTCTCAAAGCTTGTATTTACGTTCCATAAGATAAGAAAAGGACTTGGATGCTAAATAGTTCGAACACGAATTAAAAGTGGTAAAAAAAACAGAAAATACCATCCATCCCCGGGGTCCTTCTGCACCATCTTTGATTGCATAAGCTGCTTTAAATCCATTTACAGTGACCAACTCTGCAACCAATTCGGAGTTGCCATCGAATCTGGCTTTCGTCATGAATTTAGCAGCATTAGCTTCAAACAATAGCTTTGGATAGCAAAGAACGAATTAGAACTCTAATTATTACCTCTTCAGCAATGGAATAGCAAAGAAGAAAGGGGAATTGGGGGGTTAAGAATTTGTAAAAGCTGGTTCCTTCTACTGGTATGGTATTCCTTATTTTTCTTACATTGATTTTGTTATTGTGTAGATTGGTTAAACAGCACGACTATGTGATTTAATGAGCTCTGAGTCCTTGATAAGGGATGTGATATATAATATTTTTACATTATGAATGATTTCTACATTTGAGTAGTCAAGGTTGGGCAGTTCAGTTTGCAGTATTATGCAGGCAGCACCATTTGCTAGCTATTCTGACCCTTTTGGGGGTTCTTCCAGCACCAAATAGCACAGACACAACTCCATACGAGATTTTTGAGCATTTTTGCCGATCATAATCAATGATGCTATACCTGTTATTATAGCATATTGCTCGCCTGTGAAATTGCGAGTGGAACTTTACAGATGCCAGCTAGCCAATTTTAAGTTTTCAAACTCAATCAGTTCTTTGATTTCAACGAAGAAGGAAAAGAACTTACGAGATCTAGTTAATGTGCTATGAAGTATATATTCTAAAATCACTCCATGCACAAATTTCATGACCACTATGATTACCCCATCTGGATTTTCTCTGTCAAAGATTTTCCACTTAACTTATAACCTAGATATTGGTGAGGATAAGAGATGAAATCTTCATGCAAAATATAGTAATTGGATTCGCTATCTTACTTGTCTAGAATGAACAACGTGGTATTCTCTGGTTCCTTAAACTTCAAAGACAGCTTCTTCAAGAAACCTGGCTTGTCTTCACCCTCATAAACAATTGGCACTGGTTTCTTACTCAAACCCCTGATATCAGGACTGCCCACTTGTCTAAACTCCACTGGTGCTCTTATATCAAGCAACTGAGCATTTGCGTCAACACCCAACGCTGCATACGCCTTTTTTGCAGACTCTACACCCCAGGACTTTGACTTGTTTAGCACCAGAGACAGAACTAGTGGAACTGCCAAAACTGTAACACTGCCTGCTACGATTGTTGGGTTTTCCGTTCCAAATTTGATGACACTATCTAGGACCCCGTTTGCATCAGATGAGAAGGAGCGCGCAGACTGTTCCAGTGCTTCTTGATATGTTAAAGCTCTAGCTAGCCCATTACCAAGAACTGAAGATAGTAGCACTATACCACCATGTAAAGTCCTTGATAGACACTCTTGGGTAGTTGATCGGCTCGTGCTTGTAGAGAAAGAATGAGAGATTTTGAGTGGTGAAGCTATAGGGAGTGATAAAGATTTTCTGGATTCTGATCTTCTCTCACAGAGAACTGATAATGGTGTCGAGCTTGCTGCATTGAAGGCCTCCATTGCATAATTCTTCGTCGCAGACAAACTATGGTCTCTTACAGAAATGATGCAGAAGCTTGAATCACCATGGGAATAGAGCTTTATGCAGATATTGTTTCTTTTAGGATGATTGAATGAAAGGTAAGCAGAGGATGAAAAGCTTTGTCTTCATTCAATGCAAGTTGCTGGTGTACTTTGGCACTCATTGCATGACACGTAGAAGAGAATTGGTGATCACATGGCTTGATGACTTTCTTTACATGAGATCGGTATTTCGACATGTTTATTTGCTAGAAAATTATTTTTTGAAAGTTAATTTTTAAAAAATAAATTATTTTTTAATATTTAATAATGTGATGAAAAATAAGTTGAAATATATTTGCTAGTGTTTGGTTATGTCATGAAAAATGAGCTGGAAAATAACTTATTAATGTTTTATTTTTTTAATGTTTATTAAAATAATGAGGAACAAATCTTACAAATTAAAAAGTTGAATGAGAATGAAATTTAAAAAATATGTATAATTTTACAAATTATCTCAAATAAAATAAATAATAATCAAAATAATAAAGATTAAATCTAAAAAAATTAAAAGATGAAGAAATTAAAATAATAATAATTAACATTTCATAAATTATTTCAAATAAAATAAATAACAATCAAAAGAATGAGGATCAAATTTGATAGATAAAAAATTTTAATTAAAAAATGATAAGGGAAAAACAAATAAAAATTATAAAAATAAGGATCAAAATTAATATAAAAATTAAATTCTAAAAGATAGAATTGAAAAACAAATGATCAAAACAAAATATATATATATATATAGCAATCAAAAGTTTGATGACCAAGTTTGATATAATTAGCAAATAATATGACATTTCTAAATTTTTCACAACTTTCAGAAAGTTTTTTCCGCCCAAAATAAAAGAAAACACTTTCCTGAAAACTAAGCTAAATTTTTCTTTGACCGAAAAGTGTTTTCCGTTAACCAACTTTTCTAATGACAAACAAACACAGAAAAATTTGAAAAGTGGTTTTCCGAAAATCAGTTTCCGAGAAACAAACATAGCCTTCGTTGTGTATCCTTTTCTTATTTACCACGATATAGATAACGATGAATTAGAGCAGTTTAATAATATAATTGTTCATTTCAAATAAATTTATTAAGCATAGAGTTAGAGGTGAGGTTATTTTTTGTATGAAATATATCTGACATTAAAAAAATAATTAGAGATAAAATAGTTTGTTTGGGTTTTTTAGAATGCCGTATAAATATTGATTTGTTTTTTAAGGTATAAAATTTTAATCTTTGAGTTTGAGACTTCTTGTGTTTTCAAGAAAAATAAATATGGTTATCAAACTTAATGCATTAAGGAATGACATGGTTATCAAACACTTGATACTGGAGTCAAATATGTCTGCCAGATCTTAGACGTTCAGGTCTGGCAAAGCAACCACACCTTATACACTTAAGTCAGGCATGGTTGTCAAATTTCAGCGTCGTAGGTCTAGAATGTCATGGATCTGACAAAAACACCACAACATGTTAATTAGGTTAGACAGGGAATGTCATACAAAAAAAAAATTGGGTTTGACTCCAACAAACTCAAGTAACTTGGGTTTGGTAGAGAAAGCCAAAGTCGAGGAGTGCATTAAAATACACAAGAAATGACGCTACTTTTGTGCGTTGTCACGTAAATTTTTTGATAGTGTCATTAAACTCGACTTGGTGGGTCAATTTTGGAATATCATGACTCGAGTCCTTGCCTCACATGGGTTTCAAATTGTGTTAAGGTTAATCTCATATGACTATGTCAACTTGACAGGTCAAAAGACAACTTGAACACCCGATCAAAAATGTGCTTTGACTTTAAAAAATCAAGACAACACTGTTTTTTAAAAATAACAAGACAATAATATATTAGATAGAATAAAATTAACCTATCAAGCTCGTAGTTCAGATTATAGCACTGATTAAGTTTAATAGTTTTGTTTTTCTAAAACTATTGTTATTTAAAAATACAATAACAAAAATAAATACTTGCAACAAAGCAGCCGATTGAAATTAAAAATAAATAAAGTAAGATAAATTATATTAAAAAATGCTTGCTAATATTAAATAAAGATTCTTATAATCTTATTTAAAAACAAAGAAAAATTAAATAGTGGGCAATAAAATAATATTTTAATAAATTATTAATTAATTTTATATTTTAATAAAATAACATACGTAATATATTTATAATTAATTATTTTTTAATACAATCACATCTAAATTGTTGTGAAAATATTAAAAACAGGTCAAACACGCCAGCCTGCGTGGGCCATTATACCAAACACATTAAAAACAAGTCTCATTGTTTTTTCGAGAAGATGTACAATAAAACCACAACTTTTAGATTTCTTTTAATTTAATTTAATCTTATCCACCTATAGCACAACATTATAGTCTACAGACATGAAATGGATTTAAAAAAAAAAAGAATTAAATATGTTTTCAAAGCTACATAAAAACAAGTACCAGAAGAATAAATTGGTGAAAAAATCAAACAACATGTAAAAAACAATTTTTCGAAGCTTCAACAATGTTTTTAAATGATAAACTAGTAAATGAGTCACTCTGTTGTGGTTCCCCTTTTAAAATATATTTTTATTAATTTTTACATGAACTAGCTGCCCGCATACTGTTGCAGGGTCTTTTTTAATTTTTTTTATTAAATTATGTGATAATTAAAATAAACATTTGAATTTTTTTTAAGATTTAAATTCTAGAAAAAACATATTCTTCAATAAAAATTTCTCTTATTTATTAAGGCATTTCTTTTTTGTTTTGAAAAATAAATTATTAGCTACATGGTTTTTTTTAATAGAAATTTAAGATAATTAAAGTAAATATTTGTAAAAAATCAAATGATTTAAATTAAGGAGTTTTCTTTAATCAAAATCTCATTGCTATTCATATCTCTTTTTTGTTTTGATGAAAACTTGTCTTTTTATTAGAAGCATATTTTTAAATAAGAAATTAACATAATTTGAAAAGCAATTTTCGATGGAAAAATTAAAAAAAAATTCTCTTTATGTTTTGCATGGTTTTATGAAAAAATAAAATACTATTTAATTTGAGAAAACAATATAAAATAATAAAATATTTTCATTGAATATTTATAAAAAATTTCTCTATAAAATCTTGCATATTAATTTCATGTATAAATTATTAATATTACCATAAAAGCACAACTTAATAATTTTTTGAGACCATCTGTTTAAATAGAATTTCATTATAAAATATAAAATAAATAAAATAATAAAGGCCAAAAGATTTAACCCTAGGCATGCTCGGAAATAATTATGTTTGGGCTAAGGGTGCCTGGGCTACATAAGCCTTGCCCATGTGCTTGAAAAATATTTTAAAAAAAAACTCGACCATTGCATTATTTGCTGTAATTATTTCCGCGACATCACGATCATTGAAAAATCATGGTTGCTGGATTTGCCCCCAAAACCTAATTTTGGAAGTAAGCTGAACGCTAAAAATAAAATGTTATGTTACACTGTATTGGAAGTCGACTCTTATAAAAGATTAAAAAAGTAATCCAAACCTTGCCCAATTTCCCAGATTGAGATACCAACTCCCTGCAGCCGAGCTTCTTCTAGCCGAATAGAAATTGACATCAATGACGGGTAGAACACTGCATGATTGATATGCTCATCGTCAACGTAGAGAAAAAAATGTTCCCCGCTGTTCTTTTCCCATTGCAATTTAGGCTTGTGCTTCTCCAGTAAAGAGAGGTATTCCCTTCCTGTGATTGCTCCACCACCCTCAGAACCTGCAGTTTTATGACTAATTTAACAATCTCCAACACAAAGCATTTAGAAAGAGAAGGGTGTAGCCACAAAAACACACTTTTATTATACTTGAATGCAATACATGGACCTCATGCAACCAAGAAACAAGTAAAATTTCCTAGCAAAATGCTGCCCACGGATTGCAGAAAAGCACCCACAAGCTCACTTAATTTTCTCTCAACTCACTACCTGTAACATAGAGCACTCACATCATGAACCCTACACGGTTTGGAAACATGCATACATGGAGCCAACGTTTCCTGTTTACACTAGTTTAAGGATGGTTATTGGTTTGCATGCCAAGCTGTTAAGAGGAGGCTGTGTAAATTTTGTTCAAAGAAGATTCTTCCTATTGGCAAGTTTGTCTTCATGGTTGGCTTCAAAAAATACCATGGATGGCTTCATATAATACTTGGTTAGCTTGAGAAAGCAAATTTCAATTCACTTCTTCAAGTGTTGAGTCAGTTGTTCCCTTCAACAACAACTCTGTTATTGTCATTCCAAGTCGTGGTTAGAACTCAATAAACTTGCTACCATTGAGTTCCTTGATGAACAGATTGGCCACTATGCCCTCCATACCAATTCGTTGCTGAAGTAACGGTCCTTGTAAAACCTTCTCTCTCACAACTGATAAAGCACTTCACCAGGCTTCTTTCTTGCATGAAATGCATAATTTCTGTACAAAGAATATCTTATGGACTGTCCCAGTATCACTTTATGAGAAAAAAAGTGTTGCAGGGAGGAACAGCGACAAATTGGTATGAAGGACCAAATTTTGATATTCTTTATCAAGCCAACTGTGTATTGCACAAGGACAGCTATTGTGTTATCAAGCCAACTGTGTATTGCACAAGGACAGCTATTGTGTTATCAAGCCCAGTTAAGTTTCAATTTTCCTCACTTAGCATAAGAGTTTTTTTGACCATGAGATGTGCACATCTTCATACACAACAGTTGCCACCGATGTAGGAAAATCAGTTTCTCGTTTAATGCACTGACTAGAAAATTTAAGAAAATCAGCAGATCCTCTAATCTATTGTTAGTTTGTCCAGATCCATTCCTTCAAGAGTTGTTTTAAAAGATGTTTATGAATCCTTCACTCTCCCAGGAGTTGGAATCTCCAACAGTCTTGGAGAAAATTGATTGGCCTTACTACAGTCCAAAGCCACACACTGAAATGGGAAGACAAAAGGGGAAGAAACCCAAGGCTGCTAGCCAAATGCTTATATGCTTATTGCCATCTTGTCCAAAGTTATTGAAGTCAAACTAGAATATATCCAGAATGAATCACAAAAAATTAGAGAAAAAAAACGTGAAGGAGATAAATGAAAGAAAAATAAAGAGAAGTACCTTCAGAAATCACGAAATCATTTCCATAAAAATTGATGCCCAGAAATATCTTATTGGCCAGGGCCCGAGCACCACTGTTGCCAAGGAGAATCTGCAGAGTGAAACGGATCCACTTCAAAGGTGCATTTGGACCTGGGTTATGAGGACTTGAGAAGTCATATGTCATGAACGAGAAACCATCTACATCATCACTTAAGCTCTGAAGATCCTCTGGACCAAAGTCATGAGGTTGAAGCTTCTCTGCATATGGTGGACCGATAACATAGACCAATTGTAAATATTGCTTCCCATTCCTAGATGAGCTTACTGAATGCATTGCATGCCCAAGTTGTTTTATAAACTGCAGTGCCTAGGCTTGCAAACCAGGAAACATTCCTCAGAATCTCACAAGTTTGAAACACCACGGTATAAATCAGAAAAAATTATCTACTGGCAAATGGATTGGGAAGACTTGGATTACAGATTATAAAATCAGGAAAAAATAATATATTTTAGGAGTTACAATGGTTACACGAACCTATTGATCACATATCAAAGTGAGAAAAGTTACAGTGCAATATTTTATACACTAACAGTTTTCTACTCATCACTTTGTTTTATTTATAAGACACTAAGAAAAATAAAATGATATATAGCCACACAATATTTCAGTAGGTTTTAATAAAAATAAGATCCTAAGAAAAAATGAGCTCTAAAAGTAGCCTCATATAAGTCAATAGTTACCTTATTCCTCATTTCAGGATCATGCAAAATACCATAAGCTGCCCACCTTGACCAGGATTCAAGCACAATGCCGTCATATTCCATTTCCCTACAAATAAAGGAGAATCAACAGGCAACTTGAACTAAAGCAAAGCCAAATGGATGCTTTTTTTTTACCTAAGCACGGTCAGAGACTGTAAAAATTTTGAACACCTGAGGATCCATATACAGACATGACAATAATGTCCACAATTTATTGAAACATTTGGTATTCACAATTATAAGAAACCAGATCTTAAGAGCTTTTCACGAGTATGAAAGAACTATCTTCATGGCCATTCTGGAGATGGCTGAAGGAATCTTAACTCATTTCATTTACATAAGCAATTCTCCAAAATATAGATTCAAGTGATCAGTGTTTAGACAGATTCAAAATATATTTTAGATTTAAACAACATGTAGCATTGGCTAGTTTAAAATATTCATCCACATTTTTTAATTTTCTTTGATAGAGAGAGCTAAGCATGACCTTGGATGCATCTGATAAGGCTTTCAGAAAAAAATGCCCGGGTCATATATCTAAGTTGTTGACAACATTTTTTAGTGTGCTTAATAAATAGGCTACATTGACTTGAGTAGTTTCGAATTGAAAATCATAAACCGTGAACAAAATCAAATGCAATTGCCGCTGGTTATAAAGCATTCCATGAGACAAAGAAGTAGAATAGACTCTAGTTTTCTTCCCGCAATACTAAGTAATCCTAGGAACGTATCTGAATAAGAACAAAAAAGATGGTAAAACAAGGATCAGTTCTTTACTGTTAATATGGCCTTATTTTAAACATGGCATCATGAAAATACATGGAGGCTTACTTGCACTCTGATATTATCAGGTCAATAGCTTTATCTCTAAGTTTCTTCTTCTTAAGCAGCTCCTTTGGAAATGCTTCCAGAACAACTCTAGGTAATACCTACAATCAAAATACTAGTTCACCTTACCAAAATATCAAAGGATCCATGCAGGTTGACACAAGATTAACATTAAATTTAACCATAAAATACAAGTGAGGAAATATTTACAATGACTGATAACAAATTGCTTTAACTTTGGAAGTAATACTATCTAGAATAGGAAAGCACGGGGTTTGGCCATAGAATTATAAGTGGAAGTCCCCTAAAACTAGTGACTGCTCTGTCGAAATTGTTCATGTCCAATTCCACACGATTAGGGATGATGTTACTTGGATCAATTATCAGACAGCAATCTGATTACATTTCATTTACAACTTCAAATAGCAAATCCACACGTCTCAATTACAAAATCAGTGAGAGGAAAATGAAAAATAAACACTTTGTATTTACCAGAGCATTTCCATTCCTTCTGAGCTCTGAAATCCATCCCATATCAGCATTATGTCTCCCCTCCAGAACTAGTCCAGTACCTTGACTGGTAACAACAACAAAAAAAGAGTCAGTTCTCCCTCCATCTCTTTCTTCCTTTTTTGTTTGATCTAAATACCAAAATCGAAAAATACACACCTCTTCAGATCATACCAAACAGGAGATAATATCGTAAACTTATTAGTAAACCGCTTCGCCATTTCATATCCCTTCGAATTCCTATTAAAGCAATCAGAACACCGTAGTAGTAACTAATTCATCAAAAAAAAAAAAAAAACCAAAACACAAACATATACCATGGAGTAATGTAGGCCAACACAGGATATGTGTAATGCCGGTGAGATTCATTCTTCAAAACCTTCGAATTCTCCTACACCATTTCACCACGATTTCGAATTTGAAACTTTTTTTTTACTATTTCTGCTATCAAGTCAATGCAGTGATTAAGAGCGAGCAAGTGAAAGTACTTACGTCGAGTATTTCTTGGTAATCCACGTCGGTTTTAACGAGTCCGTCTTCCTGAAACTGTGGATATGACGAGTCCTTATTTGGAGCGTATTTGATACGGTACACGAGTACAGATACTGCAGGAATTACGACGAAGAAAACGATAAATATGGTTATCAGCTTGCGATCAGAAGCTGCTGACTCGCTGAATTGGTCCGGTCGAGTGGACGTCTTGGCTCCTGTTTCATGATGATCCGAACTCGGCGCTACTCGGCGGCCTCGCTTCCTCGCCATTTCATTGATCGAGACGACGCCCGCTGCTAGGTGCTTCGTGCCTAGCGGCCACTGGAGCTGGCTAGTCAATACCCAACTTCCAAACGACTTGCCGTTTCACTTCAATTTGGGCTCTAGAAGAGGCAGTAGTTAGGCCCAAATGGAACGCAATATGACATGTTTGTCCTTGTTCTTTTGCTTAAGTACAAGAAAGTACAGGAAAAGGATAAAAAAAATATCTGATTCAAGACAGCAATGAGAGAAGAAAAGGGTTTTTGCCCTTTGTAGATAAACCCCGGGGAGAGGGAGTCCAAACTCGGCTATCTTATATCTACAGCTCGAACGCTCCATAGCCTGACCATATCTTGGTCTTTGATGAAAGCAGGTAACTCTAATTCTCTTCTTTTATTCACTTACCTCTTTCCCTTTTACGTTTTGTTTGTCTGAGCTTGACTAAGCTTAAATATGGAGCTTAAGCTCTTGTTATCCTCTTCCAGTGCTTCCCTGCCTACTTCTTTACCTCTTTTTCTCTCACAAAAATCTTCTTATTTCCTCGAAAGACCCAAATTTTCTGTCAGAACCCATCTCTCTGCATCACCATTTCAATTAGAAAAGTCGCAGTTTTTAGGTAATGGTTTGGTTTTTGAAGAGAAAGCTGGATCTTTTACTGGTAAATTAAGAACTCATATCCCATTTGAGCCCATTAGAGCTGCTGGCGTAAAGTGGAGAAAGGAGCGTCCTTTTGATAATGTGATTGACAGGGACAAGAAACTGAAATTAGTTATGAAGATAAGGAAGATTTTGGCTAACCAGCCTGATAGAATTATGTCAATTAGGGAATTGGGCAAGTTTAGAAGAGAATTGGGTCTTACGAAAAACCGTCGATTCATTGCTTTGTTGAAGAAATTCCCTGCTGTATTTGAGATTGTGGAAGAGGGGGCTTATTCATTGCAGTTCAGATTGACGCCTGAGGCTGAAAGGCTTTATTTAGAGGAGTTGAATGTTAGGAATGAGATGGAGGATCTGTTGGTTCTTAAGTTGAGGAAATTGTTGATGATGTCCGTGGATAAGCGGATTTTGTTGGAGAAAATAGCCCATTTGAAAACTGATTTTGGGTTGCCTTTAGAATTTCGGGATACGATTTGTCATAGATATCCACAATACTTTAGAGTTGTTGCAACTGGAAGGGGTCCTGCATTAGAACTAACTCATTGGGATCCTGAGCTTGCAGTATCGGCAGCTGAATTAGCTGAAGAGGAGAATCGGGCCAGAGAGCTACAAGAGAAAGATTTGATTATTGATAGACCGCTAAAGTTTAACAGAGTCAAGCTGCCAAAGGGTCTCCAACTTTCCAAGAGTGAAATGAGAAGGATTTGCCAGTTTCGAGACATACCTTATATATCTCCTTATTCAGACTTTACCCATCTGAGATCGGGTTCGAAGGAGAAGGAAAAGCATGCTTGTGGGGTTGTTCATGAGATTTTGAGTCTCACTGTCGAGAAGAGGACCCTTGTTGATCACCTTACTCATTTTCGAGAGGAGTTTAGATTCTCTCAGCAGCTGAGGGGGATGCTAATAAGACATCCTGATTTGTTTTACGTGTCTTTGAAAGGGGAAAGAGATTCAATTTTCCTCAGGGAAGCATATTCTGATTCTCATTTGGTAGAGAAGGACCGGCTGTTGAACATCAAAGAAAAACTTCGTTCTCTTGTTATGGTTCCTAGATTCCCTAGGAGAGGTGCTCCAAGGACAGAAGCAGCAGGTGGAGAAGATGGAACTTCTGGGCAAGAAGATGGAAGTGATGAGGAGGCTGAAGATTGGTCTGATGTTGATAGTTACGTGAGTGGTGATGAGCTTGATGATGATTATGAAGACGATTGGGATGATGAAGATGATGATACACCCCCAGATTTTGATGACGATGATGGAACTGTGAAAATTCATTTGAGCAAATCAGCCAGCCAGCCAGATACCGCAACAAATAACAAAGAGAAGGTGCTCGCTCCAGCGTTTCCTGATGGCCGACCAAGAGATCGATGGTAAATTAGATGCAAATCTGCTTGATGCATCAATATTCATGCCCTGGTGTAGAGATACTGCTCCAAGGGGCTATCGTCATAGCATTGCTACAGAAAGTGAGTTTTATGGATAAAGAACATAGATTTCACAAGGTTATGCAAAATTATGGGGCCTGAACCTTGTTCTTCAGTTTGAAGTCTCAGGAAGCACCTTGCGAAAGGAGACATGTAGCAATAGCGTGTGTTTTCTTCTCTTCAAACTTGCGCAAAAAACTTTAGAGATGGCTTTGAAACCATCAAATTAAAAGAAAACTATTTTGCACGGATAATAGATCCCCGTATCCTGTTTTCACTACGTAATATTTTATGCCGTCTGTTAAATATAATTGACCTAATGGTTTATTCAAATTCATAGGCATAAAATCTCTGTCTATTTAAATCTTTAAGCTGGTCATCTCATGAATCGTGGAGCAGCCTCAAATGATAAATCTTGATAGTTGAAATCTGTGACAG
>Ga0325410_1002272_pt1 | contig 21484 bp, 9 predicted proteins | sample PopdelMetagenome_16_FD_206182 | JGI IMG/M metagenome (GOLD analysis project Ga0325410, IMG submission 206182) | Populus deltoides microbial communities from Bellville, Georgia, United States - Xylem-PdIQD-R3 | ecosystem: Host-associated > Plants > Phyllosphere > Stem > Wood/Secondary xylem...
TGGATATAAAAAATCTATACCCATTCTATTTTAGATCAAGTCTGAACAATTATTTCGAGTTCAAATATGAACAGTACAAAATCTAAACTTTTACCCACGGCACCCAAGATTTTAAACTAGTTGAATTGAAAATAAATGAGCATGAATTGGTATTATAATAGAAATAGCATTAAATACCAAATTCACATCAAAATTCCCTTTATTAAATCAAATTCTCGTTTAATCTCAAGATCAAAATAGTACCCAGGCATAAATCACGTAATAATCCATGATCAAGAAACATCGTACAATGACATAACTAACGAACATCATCGCATGCCACAAAATGGAGATTGATCAGTAATTAGCAAATAATTTTGTAAATTTATTTTAAATTACAAGAGTGGGTATAAGAGAAGCTGGACATGACACTATGACAGGAAAAAAAAGATCGAGACAGAGAGAGAGGTGTTTGGGATTGGATGTTAAATTGGCGGGATTCATTGTTCCGAGTAAGAGTAAAAAATCTAAATTTTAAGGATTGTAGAGACTAATTGTTTAAACTTACCACTAAAGATTATATCTTTTAATTATTATAGTTATAAATGGCACTGTTAGATAAAAAAATAAATATATAAAAAACCATGCAACATAACATGCATAGAGATTTCACATGTCTTTATATAGTCTAATGTAAATATTAATTTTGGTACAGTGTGTTTATCAACATTCTTCACTTATTAAACTTACCAATATCATTTTGTATATTTATCACATTAACCATATCTGTTTCTTTCGGTGGGGCCTGAGGCCTGGGGGCATGAGGTCGCTGTGGCATTGTTCCCGAGAAAAATAGATAGGCCCAGATTTATTTATTCGACGCCTTAAACTAGTGGGCTGGACTGTTAATTTAACCCAAAATAAGTTAGAGATAGTTTTTTTTTTTAATTAAAATGACTATGAGACTAGATCGCAAATATCTCGATTAATCTCATGAACTTTAAAGTTAATGATTATGTAAATTTTCAGTGGTTATTATATTAACAACCACAAGGTTCCAACTTGAAATTACAGAGAAAACAAAACTCTTATTCCCAATCTTCTTATCATTACACTATTTACTATATAGATGAATATACTGAGATAGTTAACTCGGCTGCTCGTTGTGTTCCTCTCAAATCTGCTGCTTTTCTTTTATGTTTATTTATTTCAGCTGGAAAGACGTTATCAGAGGTCAATAAATAGATCGAAGCGATGGATTTTGATTGGATTGGGAATCCATGTTTAACAGATTATCGTTGGAAACATCATGCAAAAAAGAAGCAACGCCATCATTCTTTTGTCCCTGGAGAGGCCCAGATGTCAAGTACGAGTGGAAGGAGTGGGCTTGGCATTCATCTGTTTGGGGTGGACTCGCCGAGATAAGCTCTAGAGGTCATCGTGGGAGCTGATATTTCACATTTCAGCGACATTACAGTCTACATTCTAGCATCATATGGTATTGCCTCCTTTATCCAGATTATTTTATTTTAACAAATACAAATTTGTTGCTGGCAAGAATGACAAGACTATATAAAGGATATCAAATTTTATAATTTTTTATTAATTTATTCCGATCTTGTAATCTAGATTATAATTTTGTCGGTTAACTTGAGTTAACTCGGATTTTTTTAAATCCCGTTCTTTTATTGATTTTTTTAATTTTATCATTTAATATTAGATTGATTGAGAACTAAGATTTGTAATTTTTTTTAATTTTTTTTTATGAAATTATCTCAGTCTCAATACTCGGTTAGTGTGTTAGGTGAGTTTATTATAAAAGAATATAAATTATATCCTAAGACCTCGTTTAACAGTTTAAACTTTTATGTTGAGATGGTTCTCGACATAGTATCAGAGTTTTGATGACCAAGTGGTTACGAGTTCGAATCTCATCATCCCTATTTATTTGATAAAAATTAAGCACAAGGTAAAGTGGATTTGTGCAAGTTTCAAGTCAAATGGGTTTTGTTTGAGGGAGTGTGTTAGAGAATAATACAAATTATATCCTGGGACCTCACCTAATAATTTAAACTTTTAGGTTGAGATAGTTCTTTGACAGGGTTAACTCAAATAAATTTTTTTGTATTTACTTTTTTAATGTATCATGCAATACAAGATTGATTGAGAATTAAATTTTATAATTTAATTCGATTTATTTTTTATAAAATTATCTTGATCTCAAGACTTAAGTCGTGAGCTTGGAAAGTTAACCCGAATTAATTAGTGTTATTTTTTTGTCTTTTATTTTAATTGATTTTTTTTCAATCTCATCCTTTAAGATTGAATTGGTTCAGAATTGAGTTTCATGATTTGTTTCAATTTATTATATATGAAATTATCATGATTTTATGAGTTGAGTTGCGAAATTTGATAAGTTAACTTGAATCGATTTAATATGTTGTCATCTTGATATTTTTTAAAAATAAAATATATAAATTCATCAAATCAATCACATCATATATGATCACCTTCTATTCGTGCGCACATAAATATATAAATACACACTTTAAAACACATTAACAACTTGTATACATATTTTTATGCTAAAAAACAATTCACCCGGCTCGCAACACATGTTTCAAGATCCACAATGATAATAAGTATTTAACTAAAAAGTTTTATTTTTTTTTAAAATGAGATTGTGGATTTCATTTAATCAAAACTTCGTGCGGTAAAAAAAATATTTAGTCCTAACAGTACATTATTAGATGGATTTTGGTCACCAATTTTATCAAGTCGGTAGAACAATGACACGTGGATAAGCAATTTTTATCACCGTGGATCTTAAAACCAACCGGCCCTGACTATTAACAAACAAAAGTAGCTTAAGAAAAATCCCCTCCAGCTCCATATTCTCCATTTGGCTGCTCGTCTTTCTATCCTGTTCATAGCTAGACCCTCGCCTTGTCATGTATATGTTTTACATCTGGCTACAACTCTTACCTTTCATCGAGGACAAACATCTTTCATCATTATTATCCTTTCGGGTTTCAAAGTATTAATCATAATTGAAGAAACTATTAAAAAGATTTCCCACAAACACCAAACTGCTCGGTTGATGGGAACCTGGGTCAATAAATTTTCAAATCCACACTCATATAAAAAGCTCAAGGGATCTTCTCGGTAATAAGAGATCATGGGTTTTGGGAAATTCGCCTTTTGACCACCACTCGACTGAGAAGAGACAGCATCGAGTTTTATCTTTTGACGTCAAATTTTTCTTTGATTTAGCTCCAGTGTTATTATGAAGATTAGCTTATCCAAATACCATCATCTTGATGGATCTACAAGATGGCCCATCACTCAATTGATATAGGAATGCAAAACATGTACTCGAAATCATTTATTTGGGCTTTTCCGATTGGATCCATCCGTGGTGAGGTCTGGGCTTTGGAGGGCGGGGGGACAAAGATATTCAAGAAAAGACAGTCATGGAGGAAGGATTTCTCCATTTCTTTCTCTAATTCGTTTCAAGTTTTAGATATGCTGATGATGTTTATGTTAACAGGCTGTCTAGTAGGTATCTGTATCGTTATGCAATCAAACTGAATATGTTTTGGGACCGAATGTAGGTCCCAGGTTTCGAGTAGCAGGCGAAGGACACATTATTGTGGCAGCCTTTAATCTGCCATTTGTTCTTACATGTTATCATAGAAAATCACTTCCAACAATGGCGTCCACATCCATATTCTCAATGTATCAACTTGCCTCTCTCTGTTTCTTTCATATATTATTGGCCACATAAACCACCTCTTCGTTTCTTTCACCATTCCATTTCGTTGTCTGCTACTGTTTGTCCACAGCAATGCCACTAAGTTCTTCGTTTCTCAGTGTCCTCTCCGCGTGCGTGATTAAAGGCTACTGTTTGTTTGATAGTGTCCGGAGGGGAATTTCGATGGGTATATGTAGCAAGGATGCAACGTTGGTTTATTTTGGGCTACATTCTCAGGCCCAGTACTATGAGAGGAGGATGATCCCACAAAGTTGGCTGGCCAGTTAAGACCTCGAGGATGAATTAAAATTCCTAAAATTTGTAGTTGGAGGAGGATGCCATAATTGAGTGGTTTATTGTTTATTTTTGTCAAATCTCGTTTGGGGCCTTGGGCGTCTCAGGGCAATCGGTGTTTCAAAGCAGCCTTTTTAGAAAGCGCGCAAGTAAAAAGATGGCTTCTTGAACATTTCCCGAGGAAATAATAGAATTTAAAAGCATGCAGAATAATTATAAAAAAAGGCGCCCAACTAGTTTGTAAAATCCCATTGTAGAGTGGAGACCATGCCTTTCTAGGAAGTTGAGACAACATAATTAAGATTGCAATACATTGTCTAATTAAATGGTTGAAAACTGATGGTAGAACAATAAATATATCACATTAAATGTATGAATAGAATTCAGATTGAAGTGCTATGAAGGAAAGATATAGTTAGGTAAGTGTGCCCTCCACCGGAACCTCATGTTGGCACTGATATGGACTTACTATAGGCCGATGCCGGACATCTCGTTGTCATATATATAGACAGCTCGAGCAAGCCAGCACTTAATTTTCTCCTCCAGATCGATAAAAAATTGTTTACACGTGAATTCTTAGAGAAGGAAAATGGGTTTATTGGACCCAGAAACCACAAGCAATCGAGCTAGACAAGAGGGCCAGAAATATATTTCTTTTAGGAACGTACCATAGCAACTGTCCACTTTTTAAGTGGAGTGCTGCTGATATTATAAAGTTACCTCACAGTTCATCGAGAGTGCGTACCAAGAAGGGTTTTGATCTTGCTGAGGATGTAATGACCTCGACGAGAGGCAAGGATTTGAAAGATGTTGATTTGGTCTGACGGGTTTGACCAAGAACTTGTGACCTCAAATCTTAACGGGTTTTTGATCGTATCGAACGAGTGGGAAATTATTTCCACTCTATAATTATAATAACACAACTACACCGCTTAATTGTCAATGGTGTCGTTGAGAATATTTAAATCAGTTTCACTGTTACGTGTAGTTTTACAGTAACAACGTGGAGCCTCGTTTATTACCATCACATCACATCACGTCCCGTCCCGTCCCGTCCCATCAAATCAAATCCACCCAACTTTGATTGAAGAAATTTTATAAAATTATAAGAGTTTAAAATCTATTTTATTTAAATCTTTATTTTATGCCCGACTCGCCAGTTCACTAAATAATCAATTGACCTGCTCATGTTCTCAGCCGTGTTTGACCATAACAACTTGAAATCCATGCTTTTAACAAAGTAGATCGTTTGGTATAGCTAGAAAATAAACGGTTTCGTAATGTTTTTTAAAGTTTTTTTATTTAAAAATACATTAAAATATTATATATATTTTTTATTTTTTAAAATAATTATTTTTAAAATAAAATTAAAAATATTTTTTAAATCCAAAAACAAAATACTATCTTGTAATCGTACAAGGGAGTGGTTAAGCTAGGTTTAAAAAAACTGGACGTGAAAATGCGTAGCCTCTTCAGGTAATGTGCCTGACTTGCATCCATCTTCCTAATGATATAGGTTTGTTCATGGCCCTCACGTTTGATTACCCTGTAGCACATTATTTGTTATGTAAGTGATGCAGACACGACGTCGTGCTCTGATATTATTATCGCACGTCTTATACATCCTTAACCCAATGATTGAACTTCTAATTACGCGCTAAATAATGATTCTGCTGCCTAATATAAGGTTGATTAACACCCTCATGTATTATTATTTTCTATGACGTGTGTGTGTGTAAAATTTAAATTTGTTCTTTTTACGGGGATATAATATTAATGTTTTTTTTTTGTAGGGGCCTAAACCCACACCAGCCCCCTGCCTTTGCCTCTAATTACAACCCTTTAAATAAAAAAAATAAAAAAACATTAATAATATTGAATAGAAAAAAGAAAAAAAACAAAACCTTAGAATCATTACTAATTTTCTAATAATTAAACAACTTGCCTCGTTGAATAAAATTATTGAATCTTAGAAGATCTTAACAATTACTCCAAGAATAGTGATAATTGTTGCTCTTCGACTTCTTTGTAAAGCATCCTTGTGGATTTGTGATAGCTTTCCTGCGTCTTTACCCCTTGTTATTTGAAAAAGTTAAACAGAATACAGGTAATAATAATTTAATAGTTTATATGCCTATTATAACTCTATCTGTAATCATCACAAATTTCAAAATTAATAATTTTTTTTATAGTTTATCATGATAAAATTAAATCCTATGCGTCCCGAGTAACTAATCATATATCCAAAATACAATATAAAACATTATCCTTGTAGCTGTTGCCGTGCTTCAGCCAAAGGTGATCCCACTATAAAATTGTTCCTTTTTTACAGGAAAATTTGTTCTTGATCACATGCATAATTTAGCAAGCAATATTGTCTGGTAAAAGGAGAGATAAATTTATGCTTGACTTAACTATACTCAATTTCCAACGAAACCTAAACATGGCCCAAAGTTTTCATCTGTCCCAAAAGAAGCCAAATTAAGGGAGATACGCCTATGGAGATCTTAGTTATCCTAGTGCTACTCCTGTCCTTTTCGATATCACAAGACATTATAATTACGATTTCTAATTTGCTTTTCTCGTTTAATCTCTATTATGTATGAAGGAATATGATCATAGGGAATGGTTTGTCCCCCTTCCAACAAGCCTCGTGTTGGGTATGATTGTGCCTTTTCCCCGACATGTGGCCGCACCCTATTTATGAATTGGAGGCCGGACAACTCCTTGGCCCTTGTCGCTGTCATTATGCCAGTTTAGATCATAGAATTTCAGTGTCAACGTAAAATGGATCCGAGGTGAGCATAACATTGTTTCTCGGTAATCTACCGAAGACTCAACAGATGGTGCGTGATTACTCGAGACGATAAACCTTGAATTATAACTGTTCTGCTACGTGGGATAACAAAATAAGCTTTTATCTCGAGATTACGTGAGCTTGAGGATACCCGGGGATAAGTGAGAATTCATGGAAGAATAAGACCGGAGTATATCTTGAAGTCGAATTTGCAATAATTAGGTAATTGGATAGACCATTGATTTATTTATTTTTTAGTTTAAAGGGATCTGCAAGTTAATTAAATGGACGTATTCTTAGACAAAGTCTTAAAGTAATTTATAATATAATACCAGCACACACCTGTCACGTATTTGAATTGAAGCCAGCCATATAATTGATGGAGTGGAATCCGACTTTAGTTTTGGGTGGTCCAGGCAGCTCCATTTGGAAGACTATTGCCAATAAAAAAAATTTGGAAGATTTTAGATGCAGGTATCCACCAATGGCACGTCTCCGTCGCCCTTAACTCTTATTGTTGTATGGAATGGAAGCTCCATGCTGGGCCCTTTCCATGGGAGGCCAAATTACATTTGACTCTGAAATATGTAAATTCTGATAGACATAGTACTTGTAAATAGAGAGAGGGAACCAGAAGCTACTGCACAGGGTTTCTCTCATTTCATGGCTCAAAAAGAGGACACTCGGCTTTCCTGCCACCTGCGCCGTGGTCGGTATGACAGTTAAAGAGTTATTTAAGACGACAGTACTAGTGGTTATTTTTTAATTTTAATACAGATTTAAAAATATAAATAAAATTAATTTTAAATATGATTTCAAGTTTCAACATGTTCGAAGATGGTACAACTGCACGTGCACTCATAAGTCATACCTACAAAACATGCATCATTAATTTCTGACCTCAACTTAAAGCATGTTTACTATTTGAGAAGGAAAGCGAAAAAATGAATCAGAAACACAATTATTTCCAGGATGCTACTATTGCTGTGCACTAATAAGTTTAATGACTTAAACTTCTCTTTTAAGCAAAATGTGGAGAGCTAATGAGAAAATTAGTTGGTTACCCATGAAGTCAATACAGATTTAATCTCAATTTTTCTTCAAAATACTGAGCTAATCATACATAGATCCATGGTAAGATGATAAAATCAACCTTATTTTATATTCCTTAATGGTATATTAAACAAATTTTAGCTCCGTGTTTGAGTTATAACACAATCTTCTATGAAGTGCTTGTTAAATTTAAATATTTAGTAAATTAAATATTTTGCATGTTTCAATTGTTTTGCTCGTGGGTTCTCATTTACAGGCCATCGTTGATATAAATATGTATGAAACTAATGAATCAATGTGTTTTTGATATATTTGCTTTAAAAAGCAATGATCAAGAGAGTCAAGTAAAACACAATAACCTAACCTAACATGTTTAGACTTAGTAAAATGTCAATCCCCGAGTTCATATGGGCATGACTCATTCTCGAGCTCAATATTCTTGGTTCCAGCTATGCGCTCAATCCAAGTATATGTGGGTTTGTAAAGATACCAAACCCAAACATCCTTGAGTTAAGTTACTCGTTGAGCCCAAGTGCATATGAATCTAACAAGATGTCAGATTTAACATCCTTAGGTTCAGCTACGCGCTGAGCCTAAGTGCATGTCAGTCTGATAATATATCAAACCCATACATTCTTGGGTTTAGCTATGCGTTAAGCTTAAGTGCACATGAGTTTGACAATATGTCAGACCTAGTATCCTCGTGTCTAGCTACGCAGTATTCTTGGGTTTAGAATGATTCCAAACCTAATACATATAAAGTGATAATATTTTTAGGCTTCAAGATGGGTCATGAGGATTGATTTACTTATTTTTAACATAAAATATTAAAAGTCAAGAATGATCATCTTTCTAAAACCTAAAATATTTTTATAAACATTAATATTATGTAAGAGATAATCATTAACATTGTTAGGATAAGATGACTTTTCCAACCTCAATTCAAGAAACATGACAAAATTCAAAGGCTATATATACACCCTAACCGTCAAAGTAAAGGTTCACATTTTTTCTATTTTTATTTTATATAACAATTATCATATTTAACTAAGAACAAATACTTATTTTTATAAGAATTTAAAGTTTATTCTCTTAGTTATTGTAATTTTTTTTATTAAAAGTAATTATTATCGAATAGTCCCTAAATTCTACTAAAAAGGACCGTTTTGCAGGTGTTAAGTTTTCTATCATTAATTATAAACTTCTTGAACTCTGAAGAAAAAAATATTAATATGATCGTGTGATCACTTTTTATCCAAACACTAAAATAAATCTCTTATTTATGTGCATATCAGATTTTAGAATATTTTATTTTCGGTCCAATTGTTTTTGAAGAAAAGTAAAAGCTTTCGGTTTGTCTAAGTTGGCTCAATTTCAAGAAGAAATCGAAGAAACAACATACATATAGCGAGTGTTTAATTTAATTTACCATGATATAAACTTTAGTAAGATTTTATCAATTGATTTATTTTACTAAAAACCAGGTTAAAAAACCTAATAAATTAACAATGTGACTGGGGATTGGTCTCGTTATGCCATGAGCATCCATGAAACCGGACAGGACGCCAAGTCCAGCTGGGAACGTCCTTCCTACCTACTCTTTAGCTAGGGTTTGTCCCCTGAGCCGTTCTCCACGATCTTCGTCAATTTTGATCCACAGTGATGAATAGGACATATATTAAATGTGAGCAGTCATCTGAGACATACGGCATGCATGGAAGTGATCCACAGGTCATTTGTCTTGGTACTAAGTCCACATATCATGTTGGTCCTTTGAGTCTTCAGTTTCAAGTATTCCAAAACTATATTAATTGACTGATTATCTTAACCCTCGTACGTACAACAACGGCAACGCATCCATTTAAGCTTAAAGAGATTTTCTTAAAAAAACTCTCTTTAACATATTTTTATGAAAAACCATGCCGGACATAGTTTTTTTTAAAAAAAAACCTTTTACCTTCTAATTTAAATATCAAATGTCTTCAATTCAATGAAATATTTTAATTTAATAATTTAAATTATTAGGTAAAATCTCAATAAATAATTTATATATTTTTATCAATGAAATTAATGAGATTCAAACTTATTATCGCATGGTTATCAAGATTTTAATATCATATTAAAATATTATCTTAATTTAATAATTTAAATTTTTAAATAAAATTATAAAATATAATTTATATTATTTTTGCTTTGTTTTGGAGGGATTCTATAGTCTACATTCACTCAAGAACTCGCCCTACGTACTCAAGGGTAGATGTTTTTTAACCTCACCGTGTTTATTGCACAATTAAATTTGGTTCGGTTTCCGGTTCTGCAAAGTTAAATGTAATAGTTGTGCTTCGGTTAAATGCAAGTTAAATGGCTTGATAAAGTGTGAACAGTAGATAAATTGTCCGTACACAATTATATATCACAGCACGCGGTCAGCTGATCAAACGCTGGTTTTTGTCTAGTTTCACTGATAACAGCAGAAACAGACAAATATTTATGACTCTTGCTGCCTTCTCAGGTAACACAGCGAGTCTCGAGTTATTTTCACATATAGGCAGCTAGCTACTGTCGCCATTCCTTTTTAATTTTTTTTAATTTAAAATAATTATTCGGCTAGTTTACAAGTATTTTAAGTAATTTAATGAGTTTTAAAGTTAATAATTATGTATATTTTCAATAATCATCGTATAAATAACTACAAGATTTAAAACTGAAAATCCTCCCGCCATTCCTTGATTGCGAAGAGGGATGTGAAAAATATTTAGCTGCCGTAGAAGGTAGGTTGAAATCGGTTCGGCGTGCTTCGACGAAAAAACATAGTAAATTAATGAGATCACGATCGGTCTAAACTGACTGGACTCTAAGTATGCCATTTCACAAACCTAAAATACATTGGGTGCCCATCTTGATCAAGCCAGGAAAGAAAAAAAAAAAAGAAGTGATTTTAAAGGTGTTTGAAAGTTTTTTAAATTTAGAAGTGTATTGAAATAATTATTTTTTATTTTTTAAAAATTATTGTTAATATCAACATATTAAAATAATCTGAAAATAAAAAAATTAAGATAAAAAAATAAAAAATTTTTAATTTTTTTCAAAAAAATTTTTGAAACATAAAAACAAATGAGCTCTCTATTTTTTATTTTTTGTTCACGTTTAAGAGTTAGGAGAGTGTTTAGAAGTGTGGTTGTAGTTGCTTTTTAAATTATTTTCCACTAGAAATATACTAAAATAATATTTTTTAAAAAATATTTTTGAGATTAGAAAATCAAAATGATATAAAAATACCAAAAATATATTAATTTAAAATAAACAAAATTATTTTTCTTAAATATTTTTAAAATACAAAAACAAATAAAATTATATTGATCTCTGTCTCTCCGCAAATTAAATTTTGTACCTCCACCCGATGAAAATTATATCATATAGAGCTGACAGGTCCTCTATCAACCAAAATCATATCATATAAAGACCTCGTGTTATCATTATAGCAGGCATGTTGGACTGGTTTAGATAAATTAGGAAGTATTGTAATCCACAGCAAGAACAATATTCCAATTAATCCACACAAGTTGATTATTTTCCAAAAATATAGTTCATAAAAATAGCATTGTAATCTACAGCAAAGACTATGAACTACACAAACTGGTACGATCCAGTGAAGATCACCATGAGATTAGATTTCGAGACATGTCTCTTGTTATATGTCACGGCATGGACATACACGATACGACTAGCCCAGCTAGCTAGGGGAGTCGTAAAAATCTTGGCAGGAAAATAACACGTGACACCTAATGCATGTCTGCCACGGGCGGCGACTGTGTCTGAATTAACGAGGACAGGGGCTAGGAGAGTACCATTTAATTTATTAAATTCTTTCCACCAGGGCAATGGTCCCAACATAAGCCCACAAAAACAGACTAGAGATTTTACTTAGATCGGTATCAGTTTAAATATATATTCGTACGTACCCTCTCTTGAGTAAATAAGCTAATTAATATTTATGCTTTTGAGGTAATGTGCGTCGATGTGGTCCTTTATCCAATTGGCAACAACCCCTGGCCAACTCTTCGCGCGGGTAATAAATTTCTTTTTTTAAACAAAAAAAACTTATCTAAATATACAACCTATTTTAAATTTTTTTTTATATTAATAAATTCAAAATATATATTAAAAGGTTCATGCAAATTTCTAATTAAATAAATCAATAATTATTTATATAAATAAACAAAAATAAAATCATTAATAATAAATAAAAAAAAAAATTGATAGATATACGTAGATCAAGATATTTGATCTCATAAAATAAAATATTTATTTGTTTGTATCAACTGAATTTTTTTTATTAAACTCAGTAGAAAATAATAGAGATAAAAACATACTTAAAACTGATTGAATAAAATAAAATAAAAAATATTATACAAAGCCGGACATATTGATAATATTATTTCAAAAAAAATAATTTTTTTTATAAAATAAAGCTCGGTTGTATTAAATAAAAAAATATTCAAAGTTAAATACAAACAAAATATTTTTTTAAAATGCATTTTAAACAAGGCTTGTAAAGTTCGTGATTCAGAATGTGAGATTAGGATAAACTGATATAAAATTTTTTAAAAATAACAACAAAACCAATTTTTTAAAAAAATATATTTTTAAAAAATATATTATAAATAATAACGAGGTATTTATTCAGACGACGCTGGAGGAAAAGAACAAAAATTTACTTGCATTTTGAGGCACTGTAAAAATAAAAATAAATTTAAGTGATGGATTGACTGTGAAAATCATTCAAAGCGAAGAAGAGGAGTAGACAGAAAAAATCGTAGTGATTGTTGAAGGAAGATGGAATTGTGAGTTCAACGTCCTGCACATAAAATGGATTTCCTTTTCAAATCAGCAGGTTAACGAACTCATTATTCAGTGGACAAGGAAGAAAGTATAAGAGAAGAACGTGCACTGTGGGTGCTGCGGAATTCAATGGGCAGCCAACGTGAACCACTGTCTTTTGTTTAGAGATAGCGTGGCCAATATTCTTTACAAAAAAAGTCAAAAGAACACTAATAATCGTCAATTTCCCTCACTCTGCTAGCAGGGCATGCTCCTGGATAGTAACCAACCATAAATAGTTAAATATGATGGGGACGGTTCATACTTTCTTTTGTTGGGTTCAGGCAGTCGTAGTACTGTAGAAATATTAACAGTTAAAATTCCCAAGGCACAGAATATTTTATGAGTTAGGATCATGCGTGTGATGAATTATTGAAGTCCATGCAATTTGGCCTTTCTAGAGGTGGATCTGCCCAATGATTTGTTCAAAATTATAAGAATAAAATCCATTCAACTCAATATTTTATTTCTAGTCTTGCTATTGATCACCTTTGAAGAGTAATATCTTCACCTCTTCAGCTTTGATTCCATTATAAATGTAACATGGGTTTCTCTGAATACATTTAGATGTAAAATACACGATGTTGTCGATATATTATCAGCTTATCCATGTACAAAATTTCAAGATAAGAATTCGGAATTGTAATTGCTGTTATAAATTTTTATTTTGTGCTTTTGAGGGATGTGGTTTCAGGTTAGTAAAGACTTGTGGAGAGAAAAATAAAATACAACAAATGAGAAAAATAGCTGGAGAGTGTAAGAGGAATTGTATGTTTGAGTGGTTTATGGCATTACACGACATGGCTTTCAATTGTTCTGCATGGAGTTTAAGACCTGGGACTTGCTTTGTTTTACATGTGATTGAGGTATTTTTCTATAAATTGAGTCATCTGATGATTAGGCATGTGTTTTTTTTTTTATTATTAACGTGAATGTTCGGGTCAGCTTACGTGTACCTTAACTAATTCTACGGGTTCTGAAGTTAATAACTATATAAACCTCTATTGATTATTATAATAGCAACCACGGAGCTTGAACTTAAAATCACAAGAAACAAACACTTTAATCTTAAATTCTTACCATAATATTAGCCAGCCATGGTTGTTATTAATGGAGATGCTAACATTTTCTTAAAAAGTTGAGAATTATTGTACCATACATGTTATTGGTAAAGAAGTTTGTAGTTCAAAAACCATTGACCAGAAAAGCAGTGTCTGCACTGCATAGAAAAAAATACTGTCTGCGTAAAAAAAAGAATTATGTACACAAAAAATTTGCGTGCGCAGCTTGGGAACTTCAATAAAAATACACATAAAGATTCCTGGATGTTCATGCCATCTCGAATAGCTAGAAGACTGGTTGTTTGACTCGGATTAAATAACTAGAATGCTAGTATGTGCCAACTATTTTTCCTTTTTTTTTAAATCATGTATCATCGTATAATACAAAAACCAGTACAATAGAATAACAATTAAACTTTATATGCAAACACTTGAATTTGTAATCAAGAACAGTGTTACTGTTCTTAAATATTTGTGTGAAATGAAATTTCCTAAAAAGCCTAACTATTTGATAGCTTTTGTTTTTTTGAAACCCATTAGTGAAGTTTGTTCCATTATAAGTCACTAATATTTTAAATTTGACTTTGTGAACTCGTTTAAGGGAAAATAAGGTTGTTTTTCAACCAAGTCCAAAAATAAAAAAATTTATACCACAGGTTAGTAGTCGAAATGAACTGCATATATAGACTTCTAAAAAAATAAACAACCACATTCGTCAAGAGAAATTCTAAAAATACAGGAGATTTTGTTTATAAAAAAATAACGAGTTATCCTATCATGATTTTATTCCTATAGTTAAGATTTAGATTTCATTATTGATGAAATGTTAAAGAGTTGTTTTTTAAAAAAATTAGAATAGTAAAAAAAAAAAATTGCTTTTAAGAGATCATCAGTTCGAGTCTCATAAATTTTAGGGACATTGAAAACTTTCATGATCATTAATTTTAAAATTCATAAAATTAGTCAAAATATATGTAAATTAACCGGAACATTTACATTATTATTAATAATAATAATAATAATAATAAAAAGGGATCATTCTCCTGTGAAAATCAGATATCACTGCAATCATGACTAGAGACCTTCTAAGAGAAGGTATATTGATGTCATTTTTCTGAAAAATCATGATTTGTGTTTGGCGTGGATTAAACTTAAATCGGACAAGAAAAGGGTATCCCAGAAACTAATTTCACATGAAATTATGACGACCTGTGTTTTAATAAGATGGAAACAAATTTAAGAATTGAATATTCCAAAAATCAACGGCTATAAATCAATTGGACAGTGCCAAACATATCATGATCAACTGGTAAACGGTTACTTGACTGCGAGAGATCTAAGGCTATGGCCCCAGGAATCAGAGCGACACAGACCCGTGCTTTGGGTCTGAGCAGCTAGATACTAGAAGGTCCCATGAGGTCAAGGAGAGCTACAAAACTCTACTTGCGTGGTTTGGTTGCTTGGACCCCAGCCAGGCTGGTTGGCTACAGTCTTTGACCTCTCTAGTTCCATCCATCATCTAAGTGACTAAATTACCCTCCCAGTTTCCCAGGAGTGATTCCAATCTTGGTTAAGAAAATAAGGGTAAGAAAGTCCAGGTCAATGGTCTTTGCATCCACATGCATGCATGTGCTTGTTGGTTCCTTCACCATACATGCATTCATTCTTCAAAAGCAGCAGAGGGATTTTTATTTTTATTTTAAATTTCAAAGTCTTTCCAAAGGAATATAAAATGAAGAAACAGTACGAAGACCGAAAGGGTAACCAAGGGAAGCAAGAACATGAAATAACAGCGCATCTTTTTGTGCTCTCTCCTTTCCATGTCTTTTTCAACTCTTCCTGCCCAATGCCTACCCCTTTCACTGCAAAAAGTAAAACAGGGACCCAACTTCTATACCACAGAGAGGACCCATTTTTAAACAACAGTCAAGGGAGGGACAGACAATGAGAGGGAGGGACACACACACAGACACAGAGGTAAAGATGGGACCGACCTCTCTAGTCTCCAGTGGGCGGTGTGATTCGAACAATTTTTTTTTAAATATATAATATATATACACCTCAAAAAAATATCAGTGAAATTTCATAAACTATTCATCTTTTCTATAGGCTGTACACTTTCTTATTCCAATTTCCCTCCCCTTTTGAATCTTCTCTCTGGGAAAAACATTTCCCTGTTCCCTATACCTAACCTTCGTGCCTTCACAGTCCTCGGTCGCACAAAAATTTTCAAAAATATTTTTTAAAAAAAAAAATAGAAGGAAATTGAGCCATACTTTCCCTCCTCCCCCCCCATTGCATGGCGCACAAAATCTACCCCCCTTAACATCATGGCGGCTAATCTTCAAAATTCAGCCACAAGCACCCTTCCAAAAACTGCCTGGTTGCCGAGCTCTCTTAACCACTCTGCAGAGGCAACAAGCAGATTATGTGCCCGGAGCATCAGCACAATTCCCCCAGTTTTCCCATGGAAGGATGCAGTTCAGATTCGACTACCACTTTTTACCTGCATGTTTCTTTGGTGCTGCTACCTGTCTTCTATAAATATTCTCCCAATGAAATCCCGGAACCTCTTTGAGTAAAGTTTAGGATCTACTGCTGAAATTGAAGTAGGATCAGCTTGTAAGGACTTGTAGGCATGCTCCAACTTCTTGCTAATATCATAGTCTTGCAAGATATCAATAATTCCAAAATAAAGGACCACTTCGTAGATTTCACCACTTCGAGAAGGGGTCAAATGGCTAAATCCACCAGGGGTATACTGATCAAAATCACTCCTTCGCGCCATCGTCTCTGCTCTTGCTGGCATGTTTGCTCCCAATCTTATTAAAGGTTTCCTGAAACAACACGTTGCAATAACAACACATTATTCACAGTTCACCTTTATGATCATTAGTAAAAAACATTTACCTCTCTTTTCATCATAATGAAAAAAGAAAAAAGAGTAAATTACGATGGAAAAAAAATATATGCTCCAGATCCAAATGGCTAGTGTCTCCTAATATGATGGTTTGCACCATGTTCATTTACAAGCACAAAGCTCCCATTAATTCAAGATAAGAAAAACCTTGCCAAAGAATGGAAACTTGTCTAATTCAGCAAACACCATTCAATGAAAAGCACGGCTCTTATCTTGTAAATCATAGGACCACTATAATTTATGTGCCCCACAAACAACTATTGTCTACTGAACTACCCCCACAGTATCGGCCCACTTTTTCAATTATCCCAATGACAATGGCCAATTTCAATTCAGAAATTATTGGCCATCTTTAATGCCAAAAACAACACTCAACCATTTGCTCAATTGCTCTTGCACATGACATCCACCACACGCATTAAGAAGTCAGCAGCTGATTGCACAAAAACCATTTTTCCTCACAATTTAATGCACTCAATTGCATTTGAAGACCCACACACACACACACACATTAAGAAGTCAGCAGCTGACTGCACAAAAACCATTTTTCCTCGCAATTTAATGCACTCAATCACATTCGAGGACCGGGCATGGTAAACAGAAACTAGAAGAACGATGGAAAGGCAAGAAACATACCTGCCAGATAAAATACGATCCATGTCTTGTAGCTCTGCTTCAAGAAAGCGACACCCACGCATGAACTTCTCATTCTGGTACGAATCTTTTTTTCCTGCATAAAGCACATATTTATTTCTATCGAAGAAAAACAATTCAGAGATTAATAAAAAATTGCAATCTGTTTACAATGATGCTAAGCTTGCTAACCAGTTCGCAAAAGGAATGGTGACAGTCCCATTTTGTCATAAGTATTGTCATCACGAAAGTGGAGGCCAACCAAGAGACTATAATCCATGATTTTCTCAGCTTCCAAAAATTCACAATCACGATCAATTTGCCTGGTGTCAGATTGCATATTATGAGTCATCCAACACAAACCAACTGGAAATCAAGGTGAAACAAATGCCCAACAGAAGATAAATATCATGTTCTTGAAACTTACTTGATAAGTTCCTGGAACCAATTTCGCTGTAGACGAAAGACAAAATTGAGATCAAGGTCCTTGAGAGTTGTGGTTTCATCTATCTCACCCTCAGGCTTATCTGTTGTGCGGCCATGGGAGGATCCTTTCAGGTCAAATCTTCTATGTATTCTATACTCTGAACAGAAGAGATTGCCCATCACAATGAAACGGATCTGCTTTCCAGATAAACACATGATCAGACAAGGAAACAAGTTCGATTAATGAGCAAGTTGTAACAGAATATTTCTTTTTGACTTACCTTCTGTCCACCAATTGGTTTAACACAATGCACACCAAAGAACTTTGTCACTAAAGAATTTTCATACCGACAAACATGTTGGTAATAACTGGGAAGCATCCTAATAAGCACCTGAACAAGGATAGCAAAACTTCAGAACCAACGTAAATACCCACCTTTCAGTCTTGTTTTATTAAGAAAGGTGAAGGCAAAGACATGAGCAATTTACAATTGCCACTCATACACCCTTGAAAGTTTTGTCATTACAAATTATAAAATAAACAAAGACAGAAGACAATGAGGTAGACAACTAACCTTGACTTCTGATTTCTTCACCGTCTTTATCATAAACCTGTCATCCTGAGTAAGGTAAAAGAAGCTTCCACTCTTCCCTGGTGAAGAAAGCTCTCTGAGGGCATCATTGCCACAAATAGCTAGCATGTAATCAGCAGGATCTACTTGAAAAAGCTCTCTCAAATGTCTGATATATCCGATAAAAAGGGAAAAAAAACAAATACAAATACAAATGTCATTACCATAGCAAAAACAAGAAATTAAAAAAAAAAGCAATGAAGCACTTGATCAATGCTAACAAGTCAAATAAACATACACCAGTAATTGTATTAGGCTCAAATATATGAACATGGAATATCATATCAAGGGGGGAAGGAATCGCAATAGAGAGCATGCATGAACCTTAAAAGTTCCAAACATGTCAAGTAACAAAAATCATATAATTGAGCAATATCTAAGTAGAAAATGCGATACCTAAAAACCACGGGACAATAATCTTTCCATCTAAAATCTAAAGACTGATGTGGAGGTGTAATTTTTGAGCCTTCAGGTGGAAACCTCGTCCAGAACTTCTCCTTGGGTTCAAAATCGCTTGGCTTCAAGTCCCTCAAAATCTGGGCATGCTTCCCAACAGAATACCTAAAATTAAGCATTACAGAATCAAATCCCCAACTCAAATCACAAACAACACAGAAGAAAAGCAGTCAAGCAGAAAAACACCCACAAATTCATTCTATACAATAAAACAGCTGTAAAAATAAAAAAACCTTACCTTATACCCAATTGCAAATTAAGCATCAAATCATAATTCTTGTGCCCTTTCGAGATGGTCTGCCCGGGTTTCTTGACCTCTCCACCATTAAAACAACAGGGACCTCTTCTAAACTGCCTAATACATTCTCGGTCCAGCCCTAACCCATCTCGATAAATCATCTCTGCTTCCACGTTATCAATGATATCACAAGTAATGTCCCCAGCATCCCCATCACTTTCCCAAATACAAATCCTAGGAAAATTCATCCCGCTCCCTCTCCCTCCATCAACTGAGGATCTCTTCCTCGTGGGTGTAGTGGTCAAAACCAAATCATTCTCATTCCTCTTTAAACAACATTCCTTCCTATTCCCAGGACAAAATGTGCTATTCAATTGCTGCCCTTTCAAATCCTTTCTGTTATTATTATCCCAGCTCCCAATATAACTCCCATCCGGCCATGTATAAACCCCATTCCCTTTCGGAACTCCATTTTCCCATTGCGCATCGTATCTATTCCCATTAGCCCAAATCAAAACTCCTCTCCCTGAAATGACGCCGTTTTTCCACTCACCAAAATACTCATTCCCGTTTTTCCACACGTATCTCCCTTTCCCATCTTGTAAATTCTTCTTCCATGTCCCTTCATATAAATCTCCATTCGCGTACTGTTTTTGCCCGTACCCATGTTTTCGATCGGAGCTCCATGATCCGCGGTAAGTGTCCCCTTCGGATCCTATAAAAGTACCGAATCCTTCCATCCGACCCGACTTAAATTCCCCTTCAAAAGTAGCTCCTGAAGGCCAAGAGAATTTCCCTTTCCCAGATGCTTTACCGCGACGCCACTCGCCTTCGTACATGCATCCATCAGTCCAGACGTATTTCCCGGATCCGTGAGGCGCGTGACCCGAGAATAATCCTACGTACAGATCCCCGTTCGGGAGTTGTTTTTCTACAGTGATTTCAGAAGAGATGCTGGTGGTGGCGACGGCGGTGGTTGGGGTGGTGGCTGGTGTGACACGACGGGTGGCGGATTGGGATCGAGCGCGGGTAACAACAATGGGTTGTGGCGGAACAGCTGCTTGTTTTGTGATTTCTTTGTCTGCCACTAGCAGTATAACCTTATCTAGCTGCTGCCGCTGATTATTGTTGTCGTCGTCGTTGTTGATGATGTTGTCGTCTTGCTCTCCTGATTTCTTCTTCTTTGTGGTTGAAACGACGTCGGTTACCACATCAACGATAAGTCCTTCACGCATTTTGTAGCTCGCGTATAGAAACCCCCTCACGCTCTTCTCTCCACGAATTCTCTCCTGCTTTCAAATCTCTTTTTATTATTACGGAAACATTTGCTGGGTTTTTTATGTTGTCTGGTTATGAGGAAACGGAAACGCCGGAGAGAAGGGCATTTCCCGGAGAGTTATTGTGGTTTTGATATTTCTCTCTAGAAATTTTCTTTTGTTTGCTTAATGACTCTCTCTCTCTTTAACGCTCAGAGTTGGGAGAAAATGTGGAGGAATCTTTGCAAGCGCAAACTATACAACACCACTGTAGTCAAGAAGAGATAAAGAGAGTGAAAGTAAAATAATCTGAAAAAAAATGTAGTAAAAAATGAGAAGAGAGAGAGAGAGAGAGAGAGGGGAAGTAATGAGCCGGCTTTTTTTGCCTAGGGAACGCTGAGAGGAGAACGTACTGTGCAAGATATACTAAAACCAGGCCAGCCTTTTTTTTTTAATTTATTTCTTTCATGTTTTCTTGAAAGTTTGTAATTGTCAGGACAAATATGCCCTCTCGTTTGTCTAGTTGCGCTGCAGAAAGAGAAGCTGCACAGTATCCATCCTTCCCTTCCTCCCTGGTTTCATCGTGACGTGACGGAATGGCCTGAGAACTATACGAGGGTATCATCACGTAATTTTATCTGTACCTTTGTTTGACCTTGTTGTTTTGTTTTATTACGTAAGGGACATTGTTTTGTTGGCGATTCTTTCTTTTATTGGGATTCTTGCGCGTGGTCCACAGACCCGGTCCTAAACCTTTGACGATTCAGGCAAGGGTCTAATATTGAATTGGGGGCTTTTTTTTTATATATATATAATTTATTTGTTAAAGTTTGGTAACAACCCTTCGAAGAAGTAAAATATTCTGCATTTGCTATATTCCCAAAATTATTTTTGGTTGGATGATCAAGATATAATTATTTCTGTTAGGTGGATATTGATGTTTATTAATTGGAGTTTTGATTCTTTTAAATAATTGGAGCCAAATCTGATATTGGAATATGAGATAAAAAAAATCTAGAATAATAAATATTGCTCTTCCAAGTCCGTGTCAGATGGAGAATATTATCCGATAAATTGTGCATTTATCATGTAAAATGCAAATAA
>Ga0325410_1002273_pt1 | contig 21484 bp, 13 predicted proteins | sample PopdelMetagenome_16_FD_206182 | JGI IMG/M metagenome (GOLD analysis project Ga0325410, IMG submission 206182) | Populus deltoides microbial communities from Bellville, Georgia, United States - Xylem-PdIQD-R3 | ecosystem: Host-associated > Plants > Phyllosphere > Stem > Wood/Secondary xylem...
TTTGCGCAGGTCTTTATTGAGGCTTTCATGTGACTCACTGCGCCACCCACTCCAATGGCCATGGCATCCAACACAGAGTCAGTCTGAATTGTACCCCAACTCCTATACATCTCCTTTTCACAATCTCACTTTCTACTGTCTTTCTTTATGGGCGGAAAGTAGGTTTAAAAAAAAAAACAAAAAAATTGTTCCGTAAAAATAAATTATAAAAAATAAATTGAAAAAAAATTACAGTATTTAACTATATTATAAAAAATATTTTTTCATTTTTTTAAGTTTATTTAAAGAATAAAAATTAATTCTAGTAGAGGTTCAAACCGGTTTGGCTCGATTTTATTGGTTTTTTGTTTATAAAATCAAAACCAAATTGAACCGGCTGTTTTTTTAATTTTAATTAGTTTAATTGGTTTTTTTTACGGTTCGGTTTTTCCAGTTTTTTTTTTAATTTTCTTGATTTAATTTATTTTTTGATTTTTTTGCTCAGGGGAGCTAATGCTTTTATTTTTATTTTACTCTCGAAATGTTTTTGGTCTAAAAGTTCTTGCTTGCTACTAGAATTATCAAGTTTTTGGTTCGCGGGTGTTTGGGACTAGAGGTTTACAGGAGGCACCAGCCACCAGGTATGTAAGCTGGACTGGTACCTGATAAGAGTTTTGGACACTTTGGGCTTGGCACCTGTAATCCAAACTGATGTTCACTATTTGGGCCTATCGTCCTCTTTCGTTTTCTCTTCTGGGTATTGGGCCCATTGAAGATGGATATTGATTTGTTAGTTCAAAAAAATGAAGATGTTAGCTGGCCTAAGATTAGCACCTCCGTGGGCCGTGGCTATCACCTCCTTCCCTCCTCCAGCCAACAGAAACACACACACACACACACACAAAACACACTTTCTTCAACCAACACCCGCCCTTTTCACTTTTTTTTTTTTTTTTTGCCGGATAATGCAGTCAGTAATCTACTCCACTCCTCTCACCCTCAACTACCTCCTCCCTGGCCCATAAATTTCTCCAACTTCCCTCCAAGGTCACAGACTGATAACCATGTCACGTGTCCTCCGGCCCCAACAAACCAATCACCACCACCTCCTCGGAAAAACCCACTGAAGAAACCATCTTTTTTCACGGTGGAGCCCAGTACGGTGACCTCATAGGCTCATAGCCAACCTGCCACTGGGTTTCACACTTCTTTGGCTGCCTGAATCTAGCTGCTGTTTCAAGGGCATTTTATCTTAGGTGGAGGTTCACCAACCTGAGGGTGACAGTACTACTTCAGGGCTGACAGCTCAAGATAGGAGTGGTTTCTCCTACGAGGCTACAAGGTGATAAAACTAAAAGACGTTAAGGTCGTGCCACGTTTTATAGGTGAAAGGGGTGATGTCGTGATTACCTTGAAAGATGGTACTAAAGTGGATCCTAGGAGCGTTCCTCAATTCAGAGAAATTGCCAAGTATTTTCTCTCTGCGACTGAGAAGCCTGTGGATTCGACGCCGGGGAGTGGATCTACAGGGTATAGCCTGGTTACAGCTTTAATTGTTTTTCAATTGAAAATATATTAAAGTAATATTTTTTATTTTTAAAAATAATTTTTGATATTAATGTATTTTAAAAATATAAAAAAAAATATCAATTTAAAATAAATAAATAAACAAGAAAAAAATTAATTTTTTTTTAAAACGTTTAAAAAAAACAGAACAGAAAAGGGTTTTGTTTATATATATATATATATATATAAGGCATGTGATTTTTTTCCTTTCCCACCTCAGACGAGCAAAAACGTTGGAATTACAATTTTCATCGTGAATGTAAATTACAAGTGTAATAGATGGTTGTAATTTTAATGATACTTGACCACACAATTTTGAAGGCATTTCTATATCTATGTTTGGCTGTGCAATTTTCAAAAATATAATGCAATTGATGGTTATAATTGTAATGATTTGTTATATTACAAATTAATAGTAATGAGTATTGCACAAAAAGGGCTATATAATGAACAATTTCATGATTAAAAATAATCACATAGGGGTTTAATTGTACAAGAAAAAACTGAATTGTGTTTGTAGTGGGATAAAAGAACCGAGAAAACCTTCCAATTAATGGAAATGAAAATAAAATATGACTGGGATGAACTCTTAAAAATTATAGGGACTAAAATGAAATTAACTCGTGATATACTACGATACATTCCGAGAATAGTTTACAGCCAAACCCAAAAAAAAAAAAAAGGAAATTATTATATAATAACAAACATCTCAATAATAAATATAAGTTAAGCTTTAAAGTTATGATCAGGGAATTAAAGAGGTCTGCCACTTCTTTGTACTCACTTGGAAATTCACATCTGGACGTTTTTATATGCCGGATAATTAAAAACGTGTTTAAGATCGTGGTTGTAATTAAAAAAAATTAAATATTTTTTAAAAATAAAAATAAATAATATTATCGAGTTCAAACCATGACACAGTGGCTCGCCCGCATGTAATTATTTTTTATTAAGACTCCTTATATTGTAATTTATATATGATAGAGAATTAAAACAGAATAACATTTACTACTTCGTACAGAACAAAAAATTTAAATTGAAGTTTGAAAAATCTAATTTGATTTTATGTTCTTAAACTAGTTAGATTATGTTTGAGACATGTAAACACGGTTATTTATTGAGGCATTAACAATATTTAAATGTGAAAAAAAGGGTTTATAATTAGATTTTTTTGGTTCTTAAACTTTAATTTTTCAAAAATCAATATATTTATCCTTTGAAAAAAACAATTGCATAAGCATTGTCTTCCAAGCCCAATGCGTGTTTGGGCTTGGCTCAGCTGCCTTCTTTTTTTTATTCTAGCATGCTAAAAAAAATAGCCTTCAAATAAAATAATTAAAATTATATTTTAAAAAGTATATAGTGATATCATAATTTTAAAATGATATTATATATTTTTGATAAAATTTATAGCATTTACTTAATGAATATCTACCTATGAAACTAACATGCAGATTTTTTTAAAAAAAATTTCATAAATATTATATTCATAGAATATCTAAATTTTTTATTGTGAAGTTTTTATTAAGTCTTCTCGAAAATAATATATTAAGTCTTCTCGAAAATAATATTCATTTATCTTCGCATGCACAGAATTAAACTAGTAACGTTACTGATTACCTTTGCCCACCTCTCCTTTATTTATTGTTTTGTTATTATTATTATTATTATTATTATTATTATTATTATTATTATTTATTTTTCCATGTCATTCTCTTGGTTTTTCTTTCGTATATACAACACAAGCTCGCTCCTTATTCAAGCTCTCACGATAGAATTATCAATTCGACTAGGAAAAAAGATTTCTATCTATTCTATTATTCCAAATCCTAGATACAAGGGTTGCTGTTGAATATAAATTTTTCAAAATAAAAAATAAAAAAGTTTATTTACCTCGCATAGAAAATAACAAAAAAATTCTAAAATATTTGAACAGGAAAAAAGATATCTATCTATTATATTATTCCAAATCCTAAATACAAGGGTTATTATTACTGAATAGAAAAATTACAAAATAAAAAATAAGGAGTCTATTTAGCTTATATTGAAAATAACAAAAGAGAGTGATGCAAGAAGAAAAAATAGAGAGTATTGCTTGGAGAGTAAATATTATTACAACGAGAAGTAAATTTTATTCTCAAAAAACATCAATAGAGGGTACCTAGTACGCCTAATAATTAACTTTTCAAATGAAGGTCCGTGAGATTAGTTGGGGTACGCGTAAATTGAGCCGAACACTTATGCTAATAAAAAAAAAAAAAAACTAACTCTCCAAGCACAACTAAATATGTTTAAATGATAAAAGGGTAAAATTTATCCCTAGTCACCCTCGTACCAAACACTAACAAGGAGTAAATTATGCAATTATAAGTTAATTTTTCATGTTTGAAAACTTACACCTTAATCCTTATTTACGAACCATTATAAGGTGCTGATTTATTTTTTCTTGAATTTCCTTTTGTGTCATGTTTTCTCTAAGAATATAATTTGCAAAGTGACACGTATGTGTCCGTTTGTTTACGAGGCATGCTTTTGTGTTTCAAGCAAAACGCAGCTCCTGCATATTTGGTAAAGAAAAAAACAGGATTTACTGTTCATAGGCCCTGTCTTTTATTGCGTTTGCAACGCAGGGTGTTTCGAAACAACTTGGGGCTGCTTTTGTTGCAAACTGTGTTACAACACAGTAAACAATGACGCGTCTTGTAGAAAAGCAGAAACAGATGAAAGAAGTTAACCAGCTATTTCCCTTTCCCTTCTCCTTCTCCTTCTGCTTCTTCCATGTCTCCACTGTTCATGTTGAAGAACAGTGGACCAGCTCTTCCTCTTCTCCTTCTCCTTCTCCTTCTCCTTCTGCACTTCCATGTCTCCACTGTTCACGTAGCAGAATAATGGACCGCAGCTCCCTCACCATTGCCCAGGGTCGCCGCCCCTTCTCCTTCTTCTTCTCCTCCTTCTCCTTCTTTTTCTGCACTTCTCCATGTCTCCATTGTCCTGCTATACGTGAACAATAGAGACAACTCCATTATTAATGGGTCAGACCGGATCCGTCCCAAACCTAAATGCACTGAACCAAAGTCCGTCCCAAACCTAAATGCACTGAACCGAGTGTGACCCAGTAAAATAAAAAAATCCGAAAAAATTTCTCAGATATTGTGTTTTATTTGAAAAACTAATATTTAACATGATTCAATGACACTGCACGATTACATTTGAAGGAGATCGTATGATGGCGTAGTATTTGCAGAATTTGATCGCAATCCCAATTTTATTCCTTATTGGATAGATTTCATACATGATGAAATTCAACATAGTTCAATGCAACAATTAAAAACCATTAATATTAATATATGTTTTTTTTAATTATTTTATAACCTCAATTTAAAAAGTATTCTTTAACCAAACACATTAAATTATTTTTTGTTCAACCTCAATTTCAACTACAGTTTTAACCAAACATATATTTTTTCAAACCAACCTCAACTAAAAATATTTTTTATAAAATAATTTTTTTCAAATCACAACAGCTACCACAATACCAAACATATAAGACTACAACCAACCTAAGCTAACTCGAAGATACTAAATTATAAGCTAATAAACATGAAGAACTAAGTTAAAATCATATTTAAAATCAAGGGACCAAAGGATAATTTACTCCAAAATGGAAAAAAAAATCACCGAGGAGAAACGTAACGTGTGTGAAAGGGGAAAAAAAAAAAAAAACAAACTCGATCGATAATTCACTCGTTCATTCATTCATCTGGCAACAGACGGAAATCCAAAAAAAACCACGAAAAGGGGCCAAATCCATTTTTGCCTTATATTTGTTACCATATCACCCACAGCAGCTAGCTAGCTAGCTCCATGCTAATATCATCCTAGAGCCCATAAAAATTAAAAACATACACTCCTCCTACCTGATTTTTAATTTATCTTGAAACCCTAAACTCTCCTTTCCGTATAGGAACTGAAATTAAAATATGGTTTGTTGCTTGTGAATTATGGTCGACGCTTTGCCCGTATTTTAATAATCGACGACGTTGTTTGGGTTGTTTCGATCTGGGTGTAGGGGTTGAATTTTGGGATCGGAAAAAGAGAAACAGGTAAAAAATGAGCAATCAGAAGAAGAGGAATTTCCAGATAGATGCGTTTAAGCACCGGGTGGTGGTGGATCCGAAATACGCCGATAAGACTTGGAAGATCCTGGAGCACGCAATCCATGAAATCTACAATCATAATGCTAGTGGTCTCAGTTTTGAAGAGCTCTACAGGTCTCTCTCTTTTCCTTTTCGATTCTTATTATTTTATAATCTCTGATGAATTTATGATCATGGGTTTTTCTTAGTTATTGCCCTTAAACTTAGTTGTTGATTTACCCTGGTTGGTTAAGGTGCTCGCGGTTAACTTTTTTTAGTTCCTTATGCAAAGGTATTTATCTGCTGCGGTGTGCTGTGTTTCCCCTCATGAGCAGTAAAATTAGCTTCAGGGATGTTCTGATGATTGAAGTTATTATTGAACTGAAGAGTCAATTTCTTTTTCTTCTTCTCAAATTCACTCATAGTTGCATTATTTTTGTCTTTTCATTTATTTCTTTTGTTATTATTTTCATTTGTGTTTGTATTTTGTTTGTGTGTTGGCTTGTGATGAATGATATTTTTCCTGCCCTTAAGGTAATGCTGTGTAGTAGAGTTAGCCAAAGAAATGCAACTCATTCTGCAACTCAACTGAATTGAACACCCCCTTGCATGTAGCATCTGAATTTATGATATTCAATATCTTAAAATTCTAAAAGATGACGCAAGTGACCAACAACGAGATAGAGAATTGATTGCCATTTACATAATATTTTCTGCATTAGTGGTTTGTATAGGTACAATGTGGTGATGGCCTCACCCATCAGCACTCGGAGCCTTTTTTTTCCTTTGAGGCGCAACACCCAAAGCAATACTTCTTGGATAACCTCTTTGAAGCTAGATATATAAGGATGCACCATCTGTTCTTTATAAGATTTTCATGGGTTTCAAGGGTATATTGCCATGTCCTCGATCCTATCACAACTTCTACACGTAATGCTCAATGCTTATACAATGTGTTTGCACCTTGTTTTTGTGCATTCCCATGCTTGTCTTGATTGGGAAGGATACATGGTTACAAGAAATTAAGACATCTGTTATCCTGCCTCTCATTTGCTTGAAATAAATTTAACATATACTGATCACTGAAACCTTCCTTTGTTTCCAGCATTTAAAAATGTTGAATTATTGGCAATTTCTTTTGTTGCCTAATGCCTTTATTTGTCTTTCTCTCTCCCTGAAAATCAAGCAAGGTTTTAAAGATTGATCTCTCTCTCCCTCATTCTTTTTATTAATTCATATAATTGGCTACTTTACTTGTCTCTTACCGTATGAGAATGTGAATGATAATCTCAAGCCTATGCAAACTTTTGTAACCAATTTTTGTTTATTTATTTTGTGATTCTTTGATTTCTGTATATACCATTTGTATCCATGGCGGACCTGTTATTCAAATTTATTTTGGCAATAGAAAGGGGATAAAATTAGGGTACAGTACATTCAAATGAAATCCATTACAAAGTCATAAACCATATGGTGGTCATTTTTTTTCATGTTTTGCTTGTACTATTTCTTATATTTTACATAATAGTTTTTTAATTAATCTTAACGATGGTTCATCCGTATGTCTGTCCTGCTGTCAATAAAAACATCATTAACTTTTCCTCTTAATGGTAGGGGATCTTTTTCGTTCTTTTTTCTGGCGAGGACGTGGTCACTTTCAATATATAAAGTGGGCATGTTCTTGAGATATTTTCTCAAACTCCTTTGTCTTATCCTTTTTGTTTATTTTTTTTTTAAATCAGAAACGCTCAGAAAATGTATAAAATAGGTACTTTTATTATTGTTCTCTTTTTTTTCTTAGTTAACCTTTACTTGTATAATACTTGTATAAGAGACTATCTATTTCGGATATTTCTTCGGTACCGGGCTTTCTATGATTTTGTCTGAGTCTATTCAAATTCAATAGATTCCATTTTTCCTGGTTCTTAGATGTTTGGCTGGTTATAATACATATGTTGTGTTTTAAGTAACACTGTTTTTTATGTTTTCAGGAACGCCTACAATATGGTGCTACACAAATTTGGTGAGAAGTTGTATAATGGTCTGGTTGTGACTATGACTTCACATCTAAAAGAAATATCAAAATCTATCGAGGCTGCTCAGGGAGATTCATTATTGGAGGAGCTGAACAGGAAATGGAATGATCATAACAAAGCATTGCAAATGATCAGAGACATATTGATGTATATGGACAGGACGTATATCCCAAGTGTGCATAAAACCCCCGTTCATGAACTTGGGCTTAACTTGTGGAGGGATAATATAATACACTCGAGCAAAATTCAGACACGGCTTCAAAACACACTTCTTGAACTAGTTCATAGGGAACGGACTGGCGAAGTTATTGACCGAGGGTTGATGAGGAACATTGTCAAGATGCTAATGGATTTAGGTTCTTCTGTTTACCAAGAAGACTTTGAGAAGCCATTTCTTGAGGTTTCTGCTGAGTTTTACAGTGGCGAATCTCAGAAGTTCATTGAGTGCTGTGATTGTGGTGATTATCTAAAGAAAGCTGAGAAACGTTTAAATGAAGAGATAGAGAGAGTGACCCATTATTTGGATTCCAAGAGTGAAGTCAGGATAAATAATGTGGTGGAGAAGGAGATGATTGCTAATCACATGCTGAGATTAGTCCACATGGAGAATTCAGGCTTGGTAAATATGCTTCTTGATGATAAATTTGATGACTTGGGACGGATGTACAACCTGTTCCGCCGGGTTCCTGATGGTCTTTCAACAATAAGAGAAGTGATGACTTCTCACCTTAGGGAGACTGGCAGGCAGCTTGTTACTGATCCAGAAAGGTTGAAGGATCCAGTGGAGTTTGTTCAGTGTTTGTTGGATGAAAAATATAAGTACGATAGCATCATAAGCAATGCATTTAACAATGACAAGACATTCCAGAATGCTCTGAACTCCTCTTTTGAATATTTCATTAACTTGAATACTCGTTCTCCCGAGTTCATTTCACTGTTTGTGGATGACAAACTTCGCAAAGGTCTAAAAGGAGTTAGTGAGGAGGATGTGGAGATCATTCTTGACAAGGTGATGATGCTATTCCGCTATTTGCAGGAGAAAGATGTATTTGAAAAGTATTACAAGCAGCATTTGGCTAAGCGGCTGTTGTCAGGGAAAACAGTCTCTGATGATGCAGAGAGAAGTCTGATAGTCAAACTTAAGACAGAATGTGGTTACCAGTTCACTTCAAAATTAGAAGGCATGTTTACAGACATGAAAACCTCCCAGGATACAATGCAAGGTTTTTATGCAAGCCACCCGGAGCTGGGGGACGGACCAACACTGGTTGTCCAGGTTTTGACAACAGGGTCTTGGCCCACTCAACCTGGTGTTCCATGCAACTTGCCTGCAGAAATGTCAGCACTATGTGAGAAGTTCAGGTCATATTACCTTGGGACCCATACTGGTCGGAGATTGTCATGGCAAACTAACATGGGCACAGCGGACATTAAGGCAACCTTCGGGAAGGGTCAGAAGCATGAATTGAATGTCTCCACTTACCAGATGTGCGTTCTCATGCTGTTTAATAATGCTGATAGACTTGGCTACAAAGAGATTGAGCAGGCAACTGAGATTCCTACAGCAGACTTGAAAAGGTGCCTGCAATCCATGGCTTGTGTGAAGGGAAAGAATGTTCTTCGCAAAGAACCCATGAGTAAAGACATTGGCGAGGATGATGCTTTTTTTGTTAATGACAAATTCACAAGCAAATTCTATAAGGTGAAGATAGGAACTGTAGTTGCGCAAAAGGAATCAGAACCTGAAAAGCAGGAGACTCGGCAGAGAGTAGAGGAGGACCGAAAGCCTCAGATAGAAGCTGCAGTAGTTAGGATTATGAAGTCAAGGAGGGTATTGGATCACAACAATATAATCACTGAGGTCACAAAGCAGTTGCAGTCACGTTTCCTAGCGAACCCCACGGAAATTAAGAAACGGATTGAATCCCTTATTGAACGGGATTTCTTGGAGAGGGATAGTGTGGACAGAAAACTGTATCGATATCTCGCTTAAAGGAATGGCTTGTTCAGGCTTCTCTTGTTCTGTGGGATGGCTTAGAATTGGCAATTGGAACTGTAACTTTGCAGGTGGAAAGTTGTTTTAGTTCCGCAAGTTTGTTGGATTTAATGAATATCCATTTCTTTATGCTTTGCTTATTGTCTATACTGCTGTAGTTGGTCTGAATTACTACACAAATGCATGCCATCGCACCTTGATCATTTTCCAATTCAGACAGGTCATACTTGAAAATGATTGGAAGTCAGGGATACATTTGCTTGTACTGATGGCAGCCTATCCGTTCTCGTATAGTCAATCCAAATCCCATTTTCAGAAATGATTTTCTTAAGATGGCATTAGGGGTACAATTTGACCACAAAGGGGTTCTCCGCGTATCAAAATTTTCAGCTTTCTGCACCCTGCCTGCATGATTCTCCTTGAAACTTTCGAAGTGTTGGGTTGATGTGAAATTGATTTGCCTTATTCTCTTGGCAGTCTGTTTTGGATATGTTGGTTCTGATTGTTACATGTGGTTTTCCTGAAAGACTTGTTAATTTTTTTATACCATTGTTGTTAATTATGCTCGGCTCGTGACCCCATAAACTTAAACTGAGTACACAGTGTAACTCGGGCTAGATTTTTTAAAACTGAATCAGATATTGACATGGTTAATCTAGTTAATTTTTTAATAATTCTATGTTTAAATATAATTGAGTCAACATCAATAAAAAAAAATATTTTAATAAAAATAATTGATTTATGATGAGTTTTTTTAATTTGGGTATGACAGCTATGTTAAGCTTTTGTGTGAACGTTATACAAAATGTTCAATTTTTTTTTTAAAGCAATAATTTTTTCCATGGAAAAAAAGAAGAAGACAAATTCCATTGCGAAGTAAGAACAACGATTGCATAGTTTTATTTGGGCCAAAACTTACCAGGCAATAGCCCTATTGAAACCTATCTGGTATAGGTCCATAAATTACGAGCAGGCAAGTAAATTGATGATTGACCCAAGTAAATACATCATCATTTTATAAATGCCAAGGCCTAACATATGAATTAATTACAGCTTAGTCCTTATAGTTTATAATAACTAACAAAATAGTCCTTCAAGTATCATAAATAATTAAATAATCCCTTGGCCAATAATATTTTCCATTCTCTACTTATAGTAGTTCTTTGTTCCAAAAATACCTCCTTTCCTAATCAAAATTTCCCGTAATACATAAAATTTCTTAAGACAAGGAAAAAATAAAAAATTGGAAAAGAATATAAAAGTGATGAAAAAAATTAAGTTATAAACATATTTTAAAATGTAATCAAATAGAACTTAGAAAAGGATAGTATTATTTAGTATCATATTTCTATTTTAATATTTATTTTATAATCAAACTAAATTTATTTTTAAAATAAAGATTTTGAATAATTTTTTTATTAAGAAAACTATTCGCAAGGATTGTGAAAAAAATGAAGCTCTCGTTACCTTTTTCTTTTTCGTTTTTGTTTCCAAAAAGAAAATAAGAGATGTTCTTGTAAAAATTGAAGAAATATTGTTTTCATTTCTAACTATGGTAATAAAAAACCATGTAGTTTTTCTAATAATAAATATTTTAGAACTTCTTATATATTCATTCAACGACAATTCAAATTTACGATATTAACTATTTTAATTGACGGATTATCAAACATTATATAAAATTAATTAGTTTTTGAGCATCAAACATTTAATTTAATCCCAAAAAAAACTGAATTTGTTTTTTTTATTATTAAAACTAGTAAAATTATTAAATATTAATGGAAAATACTGAATATGTGGTTGAACGATACGAGTACAAAGCACGTCATAAGGAAACCAGTATTTTAGACAACAGATGCCCTCTCAGTTAGACTTAGCCCACTAGACTAGCTTAGCCGATGGTTGCCACTGCAGGAATGGCACGAGCCTCCCTTCGAAGAGGATCAGAAATGGTTTTATCAAACACTAGCAAGCGTGTGGTTTTCCTTTTCCACATTCTTCGCTGTGTTGCTACCGAGTCTTAGATTTAATGATTATTTTTAAAATATTTTTTATTTAAAAATATATTAAAATATTATTGTTTTATTTTTTAAAATTTATTTTTAATATGGTATATTAAAATAATCAAAAAATAAAAAAAATAAAACACTTTCCAACAAGAAAACAAGCGGGACAAAGCTAACGTGGGTGAAGCAGGGAAGCGGAAAAATCAGGCAGTTCATCCTTCATATGAAGATCACGATCCTATTTGAATTTAGGTGGACAAAGTGGTCAGAATAGTCAACTAAACCTTCTCTCGAGAAAGTTACAGCCAATGAGTGCACTTTATTTTGTATGAGGTTCCCTCTTCCTCTTTTAACCATTTTTACTTGTAGCTTTTGCTTTGGTCATTATTACATGTTTCCAGATGTCCACCACCACTATGAGACCCCCGTACAAAATATAACAGAATCCTTAGGACCATTCTTTCTCACAACACTACACAAGTAGAACAAACTCAGGAGATCCATGGAGATCTGGAGGCTTTCTTTGATGCTACAACATCAACACAAGTTGCTTTTCCATCCAATGTGGGTAAGAACATCTCCATTTCCTTTGCTTTTCTTCTCCTCCCCAGTTTCTAGCATTTTGTCAGGAAAGAAGGGGGATCTCTGGTTCATGGCAGGAATGGAGAGGGCAGAAGAAACTGCAATAATGTGAGTCATTTAGGTATCCTGATCTCCTTTTATCTATGGTGGCATTTTCTTTGCGTTTTTTTGTTGCCCAGAAGAACTATGAAGGTCGAGAAATACTGAAATCTTCAGTTTAGAGCTTCTGTTTATTTCCTACTCTTTCTGATGCAAAATGGTCACACATCTTTCTGTAGAGTCTGGTTAGAGTTGGCAAATGCAATGATTCAAAGAAGAGGAAACAGACAAAATTAGACATGCACGCAAAAACTAGAACAATTTCCATTGCGATCACACAAGTTATAGTTACTACATTAGGAAACAGAAATACATAAAACTTATTCTATACCCTTAGCACACCCAAAAACAAAAAAATAGGAATCCAATCAGCTGGTTAATCCTCCTTTACTCTTTTTTTTTTTTCTTTTCCCTTTCTTTAATCATATGTAGGCGAGTTGCCTGTATATAATTACACTCCGACTACGGACTTACATAGAAGGGTCTGTACAGATGGCAAATCAAATGCCAAAAACTGGATGAGAAGATAGAACACTCAAAAACAAATCAAGACAAACAAAAGAATGACACTCATTAACAAGCACACTGGTTTTTATGTGAGTATTAGGGTAGTACTCTTCTAGTAGGCAAAAATAAAACCGACCTCAGATCACGTTGTTAGATGTGTCCGAGTTGCTAGAATGCACCGCAACATTCCGGCACGGGGTGTCCTGTCTTGGAATGCAGATAATATGCCTCTTTATAAAACTTCAGGCCATGATAGCTGCAATCCGAGGAACTGATAGTAAACAAGAGAAGACACAACTCAATAAATGTTATACGGTCCCAGGCAATTAAAGACCAGATATGACGGGCTAGACCATGTTCTTTATATCAGATATATCAGAGAGGTTTGCTATAGACTTTGCAGAAGGGCTCTTTTGCAGAGTGGTGGTTGTGAAGGATTGATGCCTGGATTGGGACAAGGAGATTCCACTCCAAGTGTTTTTAGTAGGAAGTTTCTCTCCTGGAAAGAAAAAAATGCCAAAAGAAGTGGTTAGCCTCGCATCAAATTTTGAAAGATATCCATATCTATGCACGAGCATGTGTGTTTATATGATGCTTGTACCAAAAGAAGAAGAAGAAAGACAACACGATACAATGAACACAAGAAGACATCTATGGCTGTATTTGGCAATTAACTCCACATGCTGATTTCAGAAAGGAAATCTCATGAATCTTTCTTATATGTGACCCTTAAGTACTAAAGAGATGGGGATGATTTTGTAAAGGCGTGGGCATTCTTGGAATCCAGTTTGCAGTCTTGCCCACTGACCATTCATTCTGCAGCAGCATACTTTGCGATCAACCTAGATTGACTGACAGGAGGAAATACTATTCTCAAAAAGAGTACATTAGCCTCTTACATTAGTGGGTAATGGTCCAATCAAAGCATTTTTAGCATCTCAAACAAAACAATCTAGTTGAGCTTCCTAGTGTATATGGAATTGGACAGGCTATTCTAGTGAATAATTTGCTCAGATAGCAGTTATGACATAAAGAATTAGACGGGCAATTTCGTAGTTGTTCAAACATAATTTATTCATCTGATTATTTAGTAAACCTTTTGGTTTAATATCTCACCTCTTACAAGTAACGTCACTAACTTAACCCACGACTAGAGCCGACATTATGTAGGGAAGTAACTTGAAAGGAAACACAATGTGTCAGGCATGTATGTGCTTCAGAATCACATTCGATATGCATGCAGATTTGATATGTAGTGTGCGTAAGTTTTGGAAGTGTGATATTACTGGGTCAGATGCTTGCATTATAGCATTACATAAATCTAAAGCATATTTCTCCTTTAATTTTATCAACAAAAAGTATTTCAGTAGCGGTTGTTGCAACCTTAACAGTCTTTAATCTTTTGAAGTTTCTGGAAGCTTACAAGTTTTTTGTATAACTAATTGTGCCCATGCATTCTTAACTTCGGCTTCAGGTTGATTTGAAAATTAGAAAAGTTGACTCGAACAGTGTTAATGTTTAAGAATGAATCCAGGTTATGAGATAAATGGAATTCATGAATTTATATTGGAATAGTTATATATGCAACAGCAGCTACTGCTATGTTTGTCATCTGCACAATAAGTAGTTATCCAACAGTTTTAGTGATTGAGTTCATGTTCAGCAGTTTCATAGGAACATCATCTACTGCTACCTTAATTGCTTGGCACCTACTCTTCAAGTCGTGATAATCATCACAAATTTCTAATTAATGATTGATAATTAGCTAACACACCAAGTGCTATCACCCTCACTGCTATCACTAATGCTTCAACGACCACAGGAACTCAAAGTCCTACAATAATATGAATTGCTAGTAACATTCTCAAGCCCCTTCTAGTTTTTAGATTTTATCTTTTATTAAAGTCTTCATGAAATAAAAATTGCTGCAGGTGATTTGATGATCACCAATCCTCTACTTCTTGTTACTAGTACCCCTAAAATCAGTGGTAATTTAGAATCAAAATTGCACTACTTCTACAGCTAAATCTGGTGCAACTATTCATAATCATTTGTAGTTTTGATGCTGTTGCCTAGTGGTGAGCTCTGACCAGAGAGCCATATGAGATTAGAGGAATAATATTTAAACTGGCAGTTCCTCCTACTACTAATAGCAATAAGGGATAGTTTCCCTAGCATACACCACGTAATTAGAACTAATGGATTAATAGTCGGTAGAATTGATGGTCAAAGTTGACTTACACTCTCTGAAAATTTTGGGCTGGGAATTCCCGCTGCCAAGGATCTGAAAATCGGGGTAACTTGAAGAGGAGAACTGAACTCTGTGCCTGATGAAGCAGAAACAATTATGTCATTTTTTGTTTGCTCATCACAGGATGGAAACATCTCCACTGCAGTAAATTGAGATTCGTCAGAAGATGTACTTTTAAGGTATTCTAACCTCCACATGAAAAGAAAGAAACCCACTCTGTCAGGCATGAAAATCCCTTACCTTGGGTTATATTTGCGCTGGAAATAATTTCTTTGTCACATGCACCCACAAAATTTCCCTCATGAATATGAACCATTTGCAATTCAATTTCCATATCCTTATGCAGTACACCGGCTTGAGTTTGTTCTGTTTTATCCGGGGCTGTGTATGGCAAATGAGTTGACCCTGTACTGTATTCAGAACTTGATGGAGACTCCTCGTATAAATCAGGTTGTCTACAGCATTTTAATCATATATTAGACACTCTATGACGAGTAAAACATGCTCAATCCCCAACATTAAACTTCCCTATTTCTATTACCTCCAAGATGGTCGACTTCCATCATTGCTAATCCTTAGATCTTCTATCAAGTCTTTAAAATCTTCAAGTTTAAAATCAATGTCACAGATTTTTTGTCCAAATAGATCATTTTCTTTGCTCCGGTTCAGGAAATCTTGGAGAACCTGAATGTCATGTTTTATAAACATATTAGAACTGGAGCAAAACCTGTGTGCATTATAAGAGTCAAGGAGAAATATACTTGGGGTAGTGTTATGCTCCAGTCTGTAGGATCAACATAATCACTTCAACTACCATTTTGACAGGATAATTATGCTTCTCTCAATAACACTGAAGGTCAAATTGAAAAACTGCACCTGGACACGTAGTCAAGTGCATTGAATATTTGGGTGTTGAAAACAAAAGCTCACCTTCCAAGCATTTTCCAGACTCTGATCTGTATTTTCTTCACCAACTTTCGATGCAAGCGAGCTGAGAAGCTCTGCTTGTTGCATTAGAGCAGTTATCTTTGGATCATCCTTTTTTAGAAATGTTCCTTGAATCCTACTGCTTTGAACTGCTAAATGAAGAGCAAGTAAAGAGACTTTTGAGGAAGTTCAAAGATTTATGACACAGAATAATAAAAAATCAACACAAACTAAATTTGTAAAGATGATAAATTATGCATGTTATTTTCTGTCATAAAACCCATGTTGTGTCCTCAATTTTTGCAAAGCTGAAAAATCTAATGCTCTGAAAGCTGAGTTGTGGGAGTTTACACGGGGCTGGACCTTGCATGGCAGGAGGGGCATAAGAAAGTGGAAGTGGAAGTAGATTCAGAGGTAGTTCAATGCTTTAAACGGAAAAGGCAGCAATTTGGCGGCTAATGAAGGAATTGGAGGATCAGGATCAGTCATTCATATTTAGAAGGAAATTCATGTGTGGATTGGCTAGCTAATGAAGGCTTTTTTTTTTTTTGCATCAGCAGGATGAAGCAGGGGTATTTCTACCCTGTTTGTGTAGGGTGCAAGTCCTTTTCTGTTGTTTAAGACTCCTCCCACGATTTTATTTTCTTAAAAGGAAACACAAACCACATCCTAATTGTAAAGTCTTTGTTTGAGGTGTTTTACCGTCAATGGGGACCTCCTTGACACTGCTGACATGATGCTGAGCAGCCATGTTAACATTGTGAAAGTTTTGGGCCAACACAGCAAATGGAGGTCTAGGTTGCTGATTTCCACGTTGTGGGTGTGATCTGTCTCCAAAGTTGCAACTTCCTGCAAGACTAGGGACGTGGGACTTCCTGCATTTGAACAAACATGAGGTTAACTATGCTAATTACTTTCCCACTCACTATTGTCTGCTGATACCAAAACTCCACTGTACCTTATCTTCTTAATTGGGGGATCATTTTCTGGTGCTCCATCTGTGTTGAACCCATCATGTAATATGATTCTTTTGTTATTTAAGTTGATATGCGAGTTTTTGTTCTCTTTCGCTAAAGCCTCGTATTTTGCTCTCTTCTTGCACAAAGTGGAGAAGCGGTTCTTCACAGCATTATCCGTTCTGCAGAAGTAGCATATTTTTGAAAGAAGGATATTATAAGCATTAAATCATACAAAAATGTGTGAATAGAGAGAAGAGGGGCATGCAAAAACATTGTATACCTGCCTGAAACAACCTTTGCAATTTCAGTCCATCTGTTTCCAAATATTTTTTGTGCCTGCGGATAAACTCAAGAAGTTATCTATCATATGCAGCAATGACTAAAAAAATCTAAGCTGAAATGCAGAGGCTGTTCCTGCAAAACATCTGGATGCAGGACCACTTAACATGTTTAACTACGGAACAATTAATAATGAAGCAGAAAAACAAAACCCTATTTTGACTTTGCAAATCGAAGTAACCTTTTCCTACTAATATACATTTGAAGGGGGGCAAAATGGACAAGACAGAATTAAAGTGCAGAAAAAGATCAAAATCAGAGTACCTCACACAAGAGCAAGTCTTCCTCTGGTGACCATCCGCCTTTCTTGAAATCAGAGTTCAAATATGTGTACCATCTGAAGTAATTAATAACTTAATAAGCGCCAAAGCACAGAAGACAGGATGAGCAGGGTAACTATATTCAAGCTGAAATAACACGCTAACCTTCTTCTGCACTGTCTTGTGGTTTTATCCTTGAATTTAGATGCAATGATGGCCCAGCTGCATTAACACACAAAACCCCTCAATTTAATTAGACCATTGAAGAGTGCTTGAAAGAAAGGGGAAAAAAGAAGAGAGAGGATTGGTATTAATCAAATACGGTTGTTCTCACTTTTCAGTCCCATGTTGGCTAATCTGCTGCCGAAGTATATCATCCTCCTGCGCTCCAATAAATCAATCAGATATATACTAATACTCCTCCAATAAACAACAAAGAAAGAAATAAGAAGGAATCGATTAATCACCTGTTGAGTCCATGTGACTATATGTCTCTCCTTCTTCTTCGATTCTTCTTCATGATTTCCACATGCAATCCTCTTCGACTTGCTTGTCATTCTTCACTCTTATCACTCTCTCTTTTGATAGCTAAATCTGTTTATGTTTATGTGAGTGTGTCTCTCTGCCTTGGACGCTCCTCACCTTTATCAATCCAATTCGCATGCTATGTGCTATCCTATGCTATGCTGTAATAAAATAAAGCCAAACTTTTTCTATAAAAAAAAGAAGAAAAAAAAAAGAAAAAAGAAAAGAAAAGTCTCTCTTTTCGTAATCTTTTTACAAGGATGGATACCAATGGAGAAGTATTACTGTTTGGTTCAAACGGAGCTCTCTTGGATTCTAGACTTGTAATCAACTACTTCTTCTTCTTTTAGTTTTACCACTATAAATGTTGTTTATTTTCTATTCAAACAAGAAGCAAGCAAACAATAAAGGAAAGGGAAAGGGGCTTGAAACATTCGCTGGCCTTTTAGGTACACTCTGTATATATATATATATATGGAGGCGTATATATATATATATATATATATATAGAGAGAGAGAGAGAGAGAGAGAGAGGGAGGGAGGGAGGGAGGGAGATCTGAATCTACTTACTTACACTTATTAGAGAGGAGATGTAGAGACAGAGAGAGGCAGGCAAAAGAAACTACTCCACTACTACAGTACTACTACTACTCTCTCTTCTATTGAGTACGCTGCAGAAAGATTGATCGGAAGTTGTGAGCAAAATAATCACCCGTCTTTCTCTCTCACTCATTACTCATCACACTTTTTTGAAATGGGAAGGGGAGAGAGAGAGAGAGTGGTGCCTGTGGAAAATAAATATTAATTAATTTACATCAACGGATTCTTGCTTTAGTGCGCGGCTATGAAGGGAAGTTTGAAAAAAAAGAAAGAAAAATAACGCTGAAATCCATGACATGGATGGGATATTAATTAATATGGCCAACGACACTAGAACCCTCTTCCACCTCAAAAATAAATTAAAAATAAAATTCACATTACTAATTATTATTCTACTGCTTCATATTTTATGTTAGGCGACGCCTGCGTCATCACGCGCATTTTCTCCCCCTTTTTCTTCTTTTCTAAGGACGTCTCACCGCACATCACACGTAACTAATGTAGATTTATCATCTTATCATAACACACCAGCCACACCGATTCGCTAAATGAAATTTTTTTTTAATATATAGTTTTATGTTCGAGCCTTGTAGTTATTAATAATTATTATTAAAAACTTATATAATTATTAATTTTATAACATGTAAGATTAATTGAGATATACAAGTTAATCTGGATATTAATAAAAAAAAATTTGTGATGGGACATATTGCTTCGTGCTTAATCAACCGTCCAAATGTACGGTGGAAACTATTTTTCTTTGTTGCCTGAGTGAAGCCAGGTAGTCTTCCTTGACTTTCTATCAGATTTCTTTTGCTAGGTGATGTGGCATCTTCTAATTGATGATTTAAGAGCTAATACTTTCCATAATCACATTCTATTACTAAAACTGATGAAATATAAATTGAAAAACTCGCCTGTAACAAAATGATCAACACTTGATAATTATTAGTTTTTTTTTTTTTTTTGTAAAATATTAACTCAAGTATCTCTAGCGTTAATCCTGCATGCATTATTATCCATGAGCGGAACCGTAATTTTTTATTATTATTATTTTTTTTTTAAAGAGAGACTGGTAGGTGCTCCTGTGGTTTTTAAAAGGCAACGTGACATTCTCCGTGACCTCCCAGGCACCATCTTTCGCATTTCAATTCTATACTACAGTGCCTTTTTTTAAAAAAAAAAATCCTCATTTTCTTTTATTTTTATTTTTATTTTTATTTTTATTTTTATTTTTTGCTTTGGAGTTGGAATTGGATGGCTCACGTGCATGCGTTGCTTGCTTCCACTCCTGCAGTCTCCTCCTGCTTTAATACTCCATTGTAATTAAAACTACAGTCACACGTCTGCCGTAGGATGCGTTGAGTGTTTCGAGCGCTTCATTTGAAATTTCAAAGTGTTTTTGTTTTGACGTGGGGTGGTGCTTCTTGTTTGGTAATATGTACATGTTGCTTTTATTGACTTGTTTCCTTCGTTTTCGTTTTGGTGTGGATGGTACCGCTTCTATTTTTACTAATTTTAATATTATATTTCTTTTTAATGTTGTAATCTAATCTAATCCTCTCTAAATAACTATATATATCTACGATATAATATATATATATATATATAACTATTTTTTCAGGTGAACTTTACCTATAACAAAATGACGACGCACCAATTGGGATAATAAAATTATAGAATGACGTATCATTTTAATTAGTTAGAAAATCTACTATGGATAGACAAACAATAATCATAGTTGTACAGAAGAAGGGATTTTTTTTTTTTTTTTGCATTTATGTAAAGAGATATATTTTTTAATTAGCTTATATGTCAATTGAGGCTAAGTCTCTTCTTTTTTTTTTTAAGATTCTAAGAAGTCAACTCTCACAACGGCGTGATAAAAAAAAAAAAAATTCATTTATAAAGATTTTGTGTGTGTGGGATAACTGTACGAGAAAAAGGTTGTCTACGTATAAGTGATGACTTAAGAATATTAAAAATGGATGAATTAATAAAAATTAAAAGAAAAGGTGTTTTTATTTTGCTTCACTTCACAAAATAAATGATATATTTTTTTAATTTATATTTTTTTCTAATTTAATCCTTCAATATTTAATTTATTAAAGATCGAGCTTTATAATTTATTGTGGTTTGCATTATATATATTTATCTCAATCCCGTGACTCATGTTATGGGTTAATTTATTAGGTTAACTTAGTTGATTTGAGTTTTTTTTTAATTGATATTTTTTTTAGATTCATTATTTAACATTGTGTTGGTTCGGAATTAGAATTTGTCATTTGTTTTGATTTGTTTTCTATAAAATTATCATAATCTCATGACCCAGAGCATAAGTTTTGCGAGTTAATTTAGGTAGACTCGATTTATTTTTTTTTGTTTACTTTCTATAAGATTATTAGGTCTCGTGGCTACGGGTTTAGTGGGTTAGCCTATATTGACTCTAGTTATTTTTTATGTTTTTATAATTTATTTCAATTTATTTTATATGAGGTTATCATGGTTTCATGGCCAATGATGCGGATTTGGTAGGTTGGCTTGAGTAGTTTTTTTATTTCTTTTTTATTATTATTTTTTAATTTTATCTTTTAATATTAGATTGATTGAAAATTAGATTTTATATTTTATTTTTAATTTATTTTATATGAGATTATCATCGTCTTATAATCTAAATAACATATTTAAAAAGTTAGCCTAACTTAACCTTAATATT
>Ga0325410_1002274_pt1 | contig 21483 bp, 13 predicted proteins | sample PopdelMetagenome_16_FD_206182 | JGI IMG/M metagenome (GOLD analysis project Ga0325410, IMG submission 206182) | Populus deltoides microbial communities from Bellville, Georgia, United States - Xylem-PdIQD-R3 | ecosystem: Host-associated > Plants > Phyllosphere > Stem > Wood/Secondary xylem...
AAAAAAAAAAAAATGATAGGACCAACTTAAAATAACAAGATATGAAATCTGAGTGCAAGGATAAAAGAAATTCTGAAAGTAATGTATAATAACAAGATATGAAATCTGATACATTATAATCAAGAAATCAATGTCCCCTCATATGCCAGAAAAATTACTGTAATCTTCTTTGTTAGAGTATGCCCCCGGTTACAGTAGGCATATTATTCCCCACTTCTATTAGAATTTTAAAGAGATAAATTCCATTACAGTCTAACATGCTGCTTCTAAATTTCTAATACTCTCATGTTGGATGAGACATGCGGAACTAAGCAAAATTCCACCTGCATATAAGAACCTCGCAAAAATAGAGATATAGCTTACAATTCTTCAGCCAACTTTATGTCAAATCTTAAGGCAGTTCCTAAAGCCTTTTGCTATCCCCAGACCAAAAAACATCAGTAGCAGAGCCACTGTAAATTTATATATAACACGATGGGAAAAAACACTTACTCAGACAAAGTAAAATTTAGAATTGCACTAAGCTTCTTTCCAAACCCAGAGACTGGACCTGATTGCACAGCCTCTTCCATTTGACACCACTCCTGCGGGAGATATAATAAACCCTATTGGTCAGTGTGAATGCTTAGACTTGCCACTTTGGAAAAATCTAGAGATAAGTAGAAATGAGAAAGGAAGAAAGAAAAAACAGAATACAATATAACCATATACCTCATTTGCAGCAAAAATACTATATTTTTCATTGGCAATTTCTTCACAGCGTACAGTAGCAACCATGACCTGCAAGAATATGGGGATCGCAAATGGCATTAACAAAATGTGGATGTCTTAACCTAATCCCCTGCTAAGTAAATATTCACAAAACTAACTTGTGGTCAGGAATATGGAGATCATATATGATATTAACAAAATGTGGATGTACTTACTCTAAGCCTCTGCTAAGTAAATATTCACAAAATTACCTTGTGAGCAGGAAGGTCAAGGTCCTTATTCTCCTTAATAACTTTCCAGATTTCCTGTGCACTGAAAGAGAAACCTGAAGCAGGAACTACACCCCGCCGATCTCCAGCAAGCCCACCAGGCGCAATAGAATGGAAGAATCGCTGCCTCAAAGTAGCAACCTTCATTGACAGGGAGAAGTCTATCAAATAACAAGTTATGCTAGCTAAGTTCTAGCTCGATGTTAAGATCACAAAATAGGATCTAGATGATGGCAACTAGGAGTTTGATCCATTTAAATATTGGAGACAATGGAAGGATTTTGATACATTTAAATCTTGGGGACAATGGAAGGACTTTGAAACGGAATGATTGAATACTAACATCCATTTAATTTGGACGCAACACTAAAGACAGTGAGGAACAAGGGGGGGAAATCAGATGCCCAGGATCCTTATTTCTTCAAGAATAAATTTTAGAAAAGCAATCGAAAATAACAAGATGTCCAGTGTTGTGATATTGCTTAAGGATCACAAGAAACATATTTTTCCTACCTGCTCCTTGAATTGCTCTTCCTTTTCTTCATAACTAGAAAGAGCAACAACTTCAACCTGCCAATCATGTATCAGAAATATCACAAAGTCAATATCAATCTTCCACATATCCACCTTCTAGAAAAGGACATTTCAAAATAAATTCAGACAAAAACATGACATCTCACATTAAAAAATTCACTCAATGGAGTTTCCTTGAGAGCTTCTGGCTTGGGAACAGAATCCCATATCTGCAGTTAAAAGAGGAAAAGGTTAAAGGCAATACCTTAATTCAATAAATAAGAAGGGAAGCATGGTTCCATTTACCTTCTCAATGTCTTCTCTTAGAACAGGTTCTAAATTCTCCAGAGGTGTCTGTAAACAACCAAAGATCAACACAATTGACACAAAGAAAAGCACAGTCAAGCCACAACATTAACTAGCATTAAAGAGAGAGGAACACACCCTTGTCTTGTCACGTATCACAAACATCAAAGTTGTTTTGCGAGGACTGAATAATCGCATCATGACCTGAGAGAAAACAAACCCGTCAAGTTCAAAACCATGGAAACTTTATAAAATCCATGTTGAAGGTTTGCAGACAAAACAAGCAAGTTTACCTGAAACACAGTCTTTAAAAGAGGCTTATTTGCAGCTTGCTCACGACCGATATCATGACACCACCTAAAAAAATATTTCTTAAATAGGTTATGTATACAAATTATGGAAAACCAAAACATTATAAAAAAAAAAAAGGTGAAAAGTTAGGTCCAGTGCAAGACAGAGATCTTACATATTGATCAATACTATATCTGAGACAGCAAGGGCAAAAAGAGCACTTTGTTTCTCAAATGCAGTATCATCCTAAAAAAGAAGTGAAGAACACTAGATAAGAGAAAGCAAACACCAATATACTGATCCATTTTGTGCTTTAAGAGAAAAAAAAAACACTTTCAGGAAAGACCCGCTAATGTGCTATTTCTCTCAATGGTAGTCAATATATGGGATAGGTTTTGCTAATATACAACAAAAGGACAACTTTCCATCCTACCCATTTCTCTAACCCTTGATTTGAGGATTGTCGCTTACATCAAATAAGGGTCTATATAAAATATTTTTACCCTACTACTCAGCATTTTCAGTTCCACATTGAAAAAATTTTAATCAACCAGCTCCAAATTGTATATCTGAATGAAGTCAATGCAATTACTAACCATGACCAACAAACCATTTTGGTAGACTACTGGAGAGATGTATGTTCATAAATCGTCAAAAAATTCAAAGAAGGCAGCTCAAGGATGCCTTCATGACTAAAAAGGGAGTTGTTGTCAGCCAAAGCAGGTTCTAGATGAGAATCTCCATCATCTACAGATTGTCGGATTCAGAATTTCATAGCAATTTTTTGTGAAAGTAATTTGCTAATTCTATGATGAAAAAAGTTTTACCAATGTGGAGCAAAGGGATAGAGAGTTCAATATCTAAGAAGGTAACATAACATGACCAATTATAGAACATACCTGAGCAGTACAGAATGAATTTACATTTTAAACAAGGTAAAAAAGGATTACAGGGAGCTAAAAACCTCATAAGACTTTATATATATATATATATATATATATATATATATATAGAGAGAGAGAGAGAGAGAGATTTATGTAAAGTTATTTCAAAAACAGATAATAAAGGCACCTCTCCGCGTTCTCTTCCATCAGTTCCTTCCAAATCCATTACAAGAGTACAAGGTTCAATACCAGCACATCTAGCCATCCAAATTCCCTTAGTGGTTTGAGACCTGAAAAGAAATGGAACCTATCAGGCTTTCTCAATTCCAGAGAGCTTCCCACGTTCAAGAAAAAAGTGCTATAAAAGATCATCCAATGGGAGACCAATGCAAGAACATGCCTTCCTTTAAAAGCATCCATCTCTCTAAAGTTGGTACCAAACAAATTATTCAATAGCGTACTCTTCCCTGTCCGGTCCATAGAAAACAATGTCAAACTCTTCAGACAACATAGGCCTTATGACAGAAGTAAATTATCAGTAACACTTATTTCTAGCCAATATAAAATTGGAAAAGGAGTGGAACTTGAATTGAACTAGAACCAGAGACAACTTTTGTAAAACTAGATAGAACAAAGTTCAAATTCACATTAAAAATACCAGCTATGCCTTTCACTGTTAATTATTCCAGGTTGACCATGTTCCAAAAAGTGCAGCACAAGTCTCCAATCAAAACCTTTCCTTAACTTCTTTGCAGGACGAATCATAAAGTTCTAACTTCTAGTGTAAAGCGATATGGTAAATCAAATCACAGCATGAAAATCTTATAACCAAATTGAAATAAGCAACACCAAAGAAGAATAAACTAAAGGTTAACATATCATTGAAAAAGTGCATACCACTACTTTGCGGGCCCATAATGGAGACTACAGCATATGACAATCCACATTCCCCCAATTTTACCTCCTTGATAAAATGTTCTAATCCGGTATCATTAAATGTACCATCTCCATCAATCAGGTGAGTAGAACAACAACCATCACTCTTTTCTGGAAATCAAAAGTTACACACATTAGTTTGGAAATGAAAATTATAGACTCCAGATTACATATCTTAATTTAAAAACACATGCAGATAAAACCTTTAAAACAGGATTACTAACTAACAGCACAAGATAGGCTCAAAAGTCCCACGCCATATCAATCTGCGCAAGTTTTCTATGCCAGTTAATGATGATAACAAGGATAGCATACATGAATCTTCATACAATTCAAAACCAAGAATTCTTAAAGACATCAAGCTGAGGTTTTTTAAATAAAGGTCATTCTAAACCACCTAGTTCGAAGAATTTATCAGTCCTTGGTTCAGTTGCCAAGAAAAGGTGAGAAGACAAACAGGCAGGGGAAAAATAAAGAGTTACAATCTTGTATTAAATGGCATTTTCAGATTCAATTTCATATCAAAAACACTCACTTAACGTTAGTCCTATTACTTATGGTCCTCATCCTCAAATTCAAAAAACAAAAATCAACACTTTCAGAATCTCAAAATTATCCTCTTTTCCCACATTTTCTGTCATCAGCCAAACCATAAAATCATGATCCAAGCTCCATAGCTACCCAAAAACTCATAGTTATCAATCTGTAATCACAACGTCTCTTAAAACTCCAGAAACTGAATCAAATTGGATCGAATTCACCTCTTCAAAAAAAAAAATTTTAAAAATGCACGTTAACTAAATTCAACATGTGTAACAGCAACAAGCAGAAACCGAAAAAAAAATTAAAAGACAAAAACAATAAACAGTTATAAATTGAACCGAAAAAACGCATAAGAAATCAATTACAGTTGACACCAATCAGATAGATGATGATGATGATGATAGTAGTAGTAATTTTAATAATTTATCAGCTATTATTAATAGGAGAAAACGTTAGGGAGATTGACGGTGTGTGATCAAATAAAATGGATAGAGAGAGAGATTGATAGATTACTCATTTGAATTGGATCGAATGGAGAGCTCAATTTGACCTGAAACGGATGTTCAATAGAGAAGGCAGAGAGAAAAGTGAGATCACAGAGTTTTCTTTTTCATTTTCGAGCATTCCTTTGGTTCTGTTGCGCTCTTTTGGTGGTTTTTAATGATGTGGCCTTTGACTGTCCCTTTTAATTCTTTTCCCCTTAATTTTAAATGTTTTTTTAAAAAAAAAAAAGCAAGAAGAAGAAGAAGAAACAAAAGCAGAAAGGATGTACAGGGGATTAAAAAATTAGGCTTTGGTAAAAAGAATTAAAAATAGAAGACGTTTTTTTTTTTCCTGATAAAACAAATTGGATTTTTTTTTGAGGTAAATGAAAGTATGATAGTTGTTGTTTTTAAAAATATTTTTATTTAAAATAATATTTTTTTTATTTTTAAAAATTTATAACATCATCACATCAAAACAATTAAAAAACATTAGAAAAATTAATTTAAAACAAAACAAATTTAGATTTTAATGAAAAACAGGTTGCACTCTTAAATAATTTCTTAGTTACTACTAGGTTGTGCGTAGGAAAACAAAATTGAACCTAGTGTGTGTGTGTTGTACCAGTGCCTTGGAACAGGTTTTTATCTGTCATACTCTTACACTCTTATCAAACATAATTTTTTTGCTTTTTAGAATTTGTTTTTCTTACATGTGAATTACATGATCACGAGATTCGTATCAATGCATTTAATAACTAAAAATAAAAATATTTTTTAAATGGTATTTTTTAAATAAAAAAAACTAAAGAACTATGTCATAAAACTATTCATATAATTTTTTAATTGGATTCAATCCATGTTAGAAAAAAAATTTGATTGGCATTGAGAATATTCACCACAATTCACAATAATAGTATAATATCTTTTCCACTTGATCCATGAGTCATTATAAGATTGATTAAAGATAATTTGGTCTTTTGAGCTTTTAAAGCACAGTGTAAAAACTGTATTATCCTTAAAAACAAAAATAAATAAAAGGTTAACAAGAGCAATTCAGTCTTTTTACATTTTAAAAGCAAAGTGTAAATCATATTATCCTTAAAAGAGGTTTTTTTTTTTTTAATATGCATCCAAATGCTCTTTTGTATTTTCAAACTAGTTTTTCTAGTAATTAACAAGTTGTCCGGAGTGATTTGATCTTTTAATATATATATATATATATATATATATATAAACAAAAGTGGTGTTGATATCTACAATGAACATGTTAGTGAATGGCTAATGTTCGTGTCTTTTGAGGAGCACAAGAAGCTTTGTCTCATGTTCAGACATCACCTTTCATAATAGCATTGGAAACGAGTTCTATGTTTTTCACGGTGGTGTGCATGTGTCAGTAGTCGGGCTCCAATAATTTTTTTTTCTTTTCTTCTTTTCCTTCTTTTTCTTTCTTTTTTGCTTGCCAAAATATAAAAATTTCATTTCATTTGTTTTTGTTTCCAATTTAGTCATTATTTTTTTTTTGCTATTTTTTTTCTTTTTTATTGTTTTTTTATTCAATTTCATCCATCTTCATTTTGTTTAATTTAATTTTTATATTAAATTTGGTCTTCACTTTTTTTATTGATGTTTTTTTAATCCTTTCCATAATAGAGTTTTATTTTCAATTTTATCCTTCAATATTTGATTTCAAATTATTTTTATATCAAATCTAGTCTTCATTCTTTTTATTGTTGTTTCTTTTGTTTTAAATCTATTTTTTTAATTTTATCATTCAAAATTTATTAATTTAGAATTATTTTTTTTATTTCTTAGGATTTATCTTCTACGGGATTAGTCTTGAACTCATGATCAAGTTTATAGATTTTAAAAATTAACACAAGTTGACTTTAGTCTTTTTTAGGTTGTTTTTTTAAATGATTTTTTTTAATTTTATCTTTCAACATTTGATTTGTTGGAATTGGTCTTCTTGTTTTTTTTCACTTTTATTTTTATGAGGTTATCTAAATTTTGTGCCTATTATCATAGTATTAACGGATTAACTTAGGTTAACTCTGATGTTTTTTTTGTTGTTTTATTTATTTATTTTTTGATTTTACCCTTTGATATTAGGTTTTTTGATAATTAAGTTTTATATTTTTATTTAGTTTATTTTTGACAGTGTTACCCTAGGATCACAATCAAGTTGCAAATTTACATACTAACCTAGATGAGCCCAGGTTGGTTTTTTTTACCCTTTTTACTTTGTTAATTTTATTTTTTAATTTATTTATTGTCATTGTATTTTTTTATTAATATTATTTAAATTAATTTAGTTTATTTCCATTAAATGAATTACTTAGAGTCTCAATTATAATTATTTTCTAGAAATACTTACATAATTTACAAATATTTAGAAATGTAGCCGTGATTTATTTTTAAAGTATTTTTTTTGCTTGGAAATGTATTAAAATAATATTTTTAATTTTTTAAAAAATATATTTTACTTAGCACGTTAAAATAATTTAAAAATAAAAAAATTATTTTTAAATAAAAAAATAAATTTTTCATAAAATATCGTCATGAACGTGATTCTAAGTATATACTTGATATCTTTCGTACCTTGAAAAAAAAAATAGTCTAGCACACGAACGTACTTGCTATGTAACAGAAACTGGTAAAGAGAGGCAAAAAGTCTTTGGCCTTGTTCTTCCTCTTTTCTCCTTCTTCAACAATTACATAAAAATGCTCCCATTAATCTCAACAGTACCCCAAACTCTCTCCCCTTCCCTTTCCTTCCATTTCCATCCCTTTCCCTCCTTTTCCACCCCGTCCCTCTCTCTCCATATCCCTCTCAAAAATACTCTCCGCATCCGTTCTATCGACGCCGCCCAGCCGTACGACTACGAGTCTCACCTCCGCACCCAACACCTCAAATCACAATCCCTCAAAATCGCCATTTTGGGCTTCGGAAACTTCGGTCAGTTCCTCTCCAAAACTCTCTCTCGCCAAGGCCACACTCTCCTCGCCTACTCGCGTACCGACTACACCGATATAGCCAAAAGCCTAGGCGTTACTTTCTACAGCAACCCACATGATCTCTTCGAGAGCCACCCAGAAGTTGTAATCCTATGCACTTCCATTCTTTCCACTGAGAAGGTTCTTCAGACTTTACCATTTCAGAGGCTCAAACGTAGTACCCTTATTGTTGATGTTTTGTCTGTTAAAGAGTTTGCTAAAAATATCTTGTTGAAATATTTGCCTGTTGAGTTTGATATCTTGTGCACACACCCCATGTTTGGACCTGAGAGTGGTAAAATTTCTTGGGTTGGTTTGCCTTTTGTTTATGATAAAGTTAGGATTGGTAATGAGGAGGATAGGATTAGTAGAGTTGAGAGACTTCTTGATGTTTTTGCCAAAGAAGGGTGCAGGATGGTTGAAATGACCTGTGCAGAGCATGATAGGTATGCGGCAGGGTCGCAGTTTGTTACTCATACTATGGGGAGAGTGTTGGAGAGGTTTGGATTGGATTCGTCACCGATTAATACCAAAGGGTACGACACTTTGTTGGATTTAGTGGAGAATACAGCTGGGGATAGTTTCGAGTTGTATTATGGATTGTTTATGTACAATAAGAATGCTATGGAGCAGTTGGAGAGACTGGATATGGCATTCGAGGCAATTAAGAAGGAGTTGTTTGGGAAATTGCATCACGTTTATAGGAAACAGTTGTTTGGGAATGCTGACGAGGGAGCGGAGGAGAGGCCTAAGGTGCAGAAATTGCTTCACAATGGTGCTCCACCTTCTGATGATGTTGTGAAACAGGAAACATCTTGAATTATCAATGGATCCTCTATGGTATGAGAATTTCTGTTTTTTATTGGCTGGATGAAGAAACTTTGGAATTAATTGATTAGAAATTGCTTAGTTAGCCTTTTGGTTTATTTATTTTGTTGTCGTAGCTCAAAAGTTGAGTGGAATGCCATGTAAATAGTATAGAGAATTTAATTTATTATTGAATGTTTTTAAAATTTTATTTGGTTTTAGAATTTTGGAATGCAGTCATTGGATAACACTTATTCTATATTTTCTGTCAAATGCATTATAATGTATTTTTTTTATTCCCTTAAACCTTCTGGGTATTGATTTGCTTCAATGGATAGTATAAATGGTAACAAACATATGTCAAATGATAAGATTTTGAACCTGAATCTACTATTAGCAACTGAGATGCAAAGAAGTTAAACAGTGGTGATGATTAGCTACCACCATAAGGAATTGAAGAGCTCGGGATAAGAAAAAAAATACAATGTTAACACAGAACAACCACGACATTTGTATTTTGTTGTTAGATTTAGGATTTGTTGCAAATTGGTGTAAGTACTGCATTTCAGCTTGCGCTATTTGTATTTCTAACTGATTTCATATAGTGGTAATGCTGCTTGCCAAGTTATTGTGTAGTGGCATGATATAGAATATTTTCTTATAATCTCAGTGATTAAAGATTTCATCTTGCTTTGAATTATACTTTATTTTTGTATGGTTCTGGCAGAAAACTTTTGTTTTGTATATGCTTATTTGGGATTTGACTATCATAGAGTTCAGAAGCATTTCTTGTCAAGCTTCAGTTAAGATTGTAGAGTCCATTTTATATGATCCTAAACTCCTTTTTGGGGCGAACTGCAAAGGGGAGCCATAGAATCTGGTTTTGCTCTCTATTTGTGTATGGACCAGAGAACTTGCATTCAACATTCTACTCAGATTGAACACGCACTTCTCTGTTTCTTTTAAATTACTAGGTTTATTGTGCATGTTGGCCTTGGAGTACCAAGAGGAGAAACCCCTGTCTTTTTTCAAGGACAATCGTTATATGGTAGAGACGGGAGCTTTTATCATTTCTCTCTGTGATTATGTCATTTGAACCTGACAGGTGAGGGGAACCTGTTGCAGAGTATAACTAGTTAAATACTTTACCACACTGGATTTCGAAGTAGTTTCAAACAAAGCACTGTTTTTGGCGATGGTTTTAACACCTTGTTATTAGCATGGTCCAAAACGTAGTTAACCCTGTATTCATCAGCAGCCCTCTGTCAAGTTGCTTTTAGCAGCTATAACTTGATCATATTTCCATGGGGCCAAATGATGGCAAATAACAAGGAGGGAGATAACTTTAGAAAACTATCCAGATCGACAATATACATGAATTACCAATAATATCCATGACATTTAAGGCATGGTCTGTAAAGGAGACCAAAATACTGACAGCAGCTGCTTATGTAAACCAAAAGGCAGGTATGGTGATGGTACAGCCCTAAACTTTTGCCTCATGAAGTGCCCTCTTTCGTTGCTGGTAGTATTCCCAGTGTACATCAGCATAGTCTTTCACTTTCTTGAATATTTTGCCTTTCCTCATTGATCAATCCTTCTTGTGTTCCAATTTCTTTAGTTGGATAGAAATCCTCTCCTTCTCTGAGTTGGTCAAAACTCTGTGGACTGGGCTCCTGAACATTCCATTTGTCATTATCTGCCATCACTTATAAGATGTGGCCTTGTATTATTTCTTCCTGGGTACACTTTGTATAACTGAAATTGCTTGTTAGTTTCTGAACTGTTATGATACTACTATTGTACTATACATTTTTTCTTTAACATTTATTTGGCCAAGTGAATTATGCATCTTTTTTTTTTATTATTATTAAAAAGGTATCCTAAACTAAGTCCTTTCTAGACAATGTTAAGGGTGACGCTCCTACATTGGTGCCATTGCACTGGTCAAGTATTTTGCCAGTCCTGCACATGAAGGCAGTGAGCATTTGGCAAACGCCATGTGTTCCTGAATCTCAGAAACACCCCTTTCAACTCGTTGTGATTGAATGATAGTTACAATAAAAGTTGCATAAATGGGTTAAACAAGAAGAGAGATGCACGTTTGCCCTCTTCTTTTTTTTTTACTGTTTCCATGAACAACGCATCAAATTGCTGTACAGGCAATTTATGAAGCTGGCAATAGCATTTTCAAAACAAAAACTCTCTGGGGGCTTGCTTGTTGTATCAATGTTCCCATGTCCTATTAAAGATCACATAATAGATTAGCACCAATCATATTCACTGCGTTCTCAAATATTATACATGTAGTGAAAATAATAAAATAAAATTATTCAGGAGTTTTTAGGATCCTCTTAAACAGATCTAGAGTTGTTTAGGAATTTATTACTTGAAGATCTTATCTTCTTCGGTTTTGAATAATTTAATAATTTTTTAAAGAATGAGATAATATTTACCCACTTACAATAAACCCAAAGTATGTTAACTAAGCTCAAACATGAAAAAAAAAATAATAAAAATAACAAATTTGACACGTAAACTAAAGTTATTGTATTTAATTAAACAAAATAACCTAAGATATTTTTTCTAATATAAATAATGTCATGAATGTTTTTCTAGTTTAAATGATGTCATGAATGAAATTCACATCTTAGAAACACTAGGATATTTATTGCCACCTTTAGATATCCAAAAAGCTAGGAAATTGATTGTTGAAGTTAGTCTGCCTTTTAATTTTCTTATTTGTCTAGGATAATTAATTGTAGTTTTAAATAATCCTCTCCAAACATAAAAACCTTTGTTGCCTTCCTTTAGCTTTCCTTTAACCTTCCTTGTAGGATTAAGAAACTCTTCAAAATAAGCTAATCAATATGTCTTTAAATACCATTAGCTCTTTTTTCTTTGTATAGCTTGATGAATAAGGAATCCTTGTAAGAAAAGGATTTTGGAACATTAATGAATCCTTGCCACACTTGGAGATTATGTTGCAACCCATTAAAGATCATTGTGGAACTAAGAAATTCTCAAAACAAGATGTTACATCATTGTAAGGAAAGGATCCTTGTCAAATAGAAAGTCCACAAGTCAAAATGAAGTAAATAACAAAATCCGCACATCTTGTTCTGGCATATATCACAAGGCTTTCTCAAACTCCGATTAACCTGAAAGTTTACCTCGACATAGAAATTTTTTTAGGCAACTCTGGGTTAATTTTCAGTCTGATCCAATGATTTGATTGAGAATTATAATTGTTATTGTCCCCTCATTGGTCCTATTCAAGTTCCCATCTCTTGTCGGAGGATCATCCCTGTGGACAGGTGGCTCCTTATTTATAAATTAGGATTGTTCCTCTAGCGTGTGGGATGTTGTGTCATTCAAAGGATGGTTTATCGGATCCATCCCTCTATTACCAGCACCTTCTTGCCCTAGCCTAACCAATGACTCAATCCTAGTTCCTTTTCTCGTTTGCACCATCCTAACAACATATACAAATTTTTAGTAACTTATAATTCATCCATTCTCATCAATACTTTTCTCAACATAATAAAGTTTTTTTCCTGGACAAATAGTGTTTTGATATCAAATTGTAACACTTATATCCAATTTTTTTCATTGATTCTCAAGTTCAATGCTTATCATATGCATAATTGTTTTTTGTACCCTACTAAAATTTTAGCAACATTTCCCTTTAGAAGGTTGATACCAAGTTATCGACTACACAAGTTTAGTGTCGTTTAGACCAATTCATACTCAATTTGTTAATACGCGTTAAATTTCTATCTACAATAATTCATAGCATAACATTTCATATTTTTTTCATTATTGTCAACATGATGTATAACAACATCTATAATACAAAATAAACATGGTAATTTACAACATAAAAATTTAAGTACATGCCATAAAATAACATTATTTGGATTTTTAAGCACAACATATAAATAGATTTTTAAAGTGCAATGTCTATATGATCATTCAAATATGTGTTAGAGAAGAAATTACTTACAAAATATTACTAGCATCCTAACACAAAACATAGCACATATCTAAAGGGTTCCTATAGTTAGATAGAGTAAGCTCCTAATTAAGTTGGTCTTATGACATGAGATGGACCTGTATGGTACAAACACACACACACACAGACACACACACAAAGTTAATACATTTAAATCTAATTAAATGAACTCCTTAATCTTATGCAAATTAAAGTATCGAAATTTTATATTATTTTACGACTTAACACATAAGTCCATATTAATTTCGAAACCAGCACAACACATAGGTTTCTTTCCATTAGAAATCAACGTTTCCATGAATTCCATCCATTCACATCGATTACCATCCTTGAGAAAAACATCATGTCATTAGGTTCCATACTCTTGGAACCAAACATATTGGTTTTCTTTATCAGGAAACAACATCTCATTAGGTTACATGGATTTCAAAACCAAACACATGGATTTCCTTTCTTAGAAAACAATATCTTAATGAGTTACATGCACTTGGGACCAACAACATTGGTTTCCTCTTTTAGGAAGAAATGTCTTATTGGGTTCCATACATTTGAAACCCACCACATTCGTTTTGTCTCATAGGAAATAACATCTCAGGTTTCATACACTTGGAACTAACCAAATTGGTTTTCTCTTTTAGAAAACAACATCTCATTAGGTTCCATACACTTGGAATCAACCACATTGGTTTCCTCTCTTAGGAAACAACAACTCATTGGGTCCTACACACTTGGAACCAACCATAACGTATTGAGTTAATCACAACACATAAGCCAATATCTTTTTTATCAATTTAGATAAAATTATTTAATCAAGACCAACATCATAGTTATCAATTTAACAATTATCCATTAATTCAAATTAAAGATAATCAACAACAAGAAAATAAGAAAGCAGGGAAACGAGGCCTACCTATCTCTCTTACGACGTGACCTCCTCCAATCGATAATCATGGACCTGGTGTCCCTCCTGTTTCAAAAGGAGGATTCAAGTCAATACATCATTTAGTCCCACATGACTTGACTTATTCATGCTTGTATAAAATAGAGAAACATTTACATCATCCATTCACTTGTACAATTTGTAACCATTCACAATATTTCCCTCCATGTTTTTCCTATTTAGCTGAAACCAACACACACTCATCTTTCTAGTTACTCTTTTAGAAATGTCTTGTGTATTCATGTTAACATGACATTCACTAAACTTTTTTATTTTCTATGTCATTATCCTTTTCTTCATGCTCATCATTAACTAAATGAACATGTCTATCATTTATGTTCACTTTTCCCTAATTATATGGATGCATCACGTAAGGCTTTCTTGACCACCATCTTCCTAATTAGCCGATTTATAGTCCATGTCTCCTAAGCATTCATTCCATCTTATTTTTAACCAATTACACATAAAAATCACATTTTCATATTATTTTCAACTTTCTCTCTAAGCATTATCCTATTGATTTTTGTACAATTTAAGCTTATGCTTTTCAAATGATGGTTATCTATGACTAAGCTTATTTGCATGAATAAGAGTCCAAGTTACACATATGCATTTACATTAATCCATTATAAAGAGAAATCTCATTATTCTCTTTCATCATGGCCGAAACCAACACCTTTATTTCATCAAGTCTAGATCATCCTCAAGATGTTTCTAGTTCCTAATACACTAACATTTCTTTGAAATAGTTATTGAGATGTATATTCCATAACTTTATGAAATTCCAATAACTTTGTAAATTATAATCACACAAGTTTGATTCTAAGCATCATCTCTCAAAACAATACATTTTATAGCTAGGAAGCAAAATATAAATTACATAATTGAACAATCTCCCTTAAAACTCCATTTGGCCAAAACATTTTAGCCTCCTAAACACCCATCTTTTCTTCATCATTTCTTTAAAATCTACTCATACTTATAAGTCATTCTAATCCCAATGTACTTATTATTAAGTTCACTCATAGATAACAAACAAGTTGTATAATTTTGTTCTTTATTAATTTCTAATAATCACCTTATGCCTTGTTAAATTGATTATAATTTTATTCTTGATTTTACGTAAGTACAAGTGTATCCATTACATTAGAAGTATGTAATGATTTTGAAACGAGATTTTAAATTGATTAGTTTCATGGCTTGGAAACTAATGGCACCAGCAAAACTAATCTTTAGTAGTTGTTTCCGGTTATCTAACATGGATATCATTAGTTAAAGCTAACTTCGTCATTCATTCTCGGTTATGCAACATGGATACCATTAGTCGAAGCTAATCTCAACATTTTTTACAATTCATGAATAAATTAAACAACTGAATTTGAATAGTAATATTATACAAGAGTACTTTGAAAATTTAATGAAATTAGATGAAGGTGGAAATCACCTACCTGTTCCTCTCATAGTATGTCCTCACCCGGTCGAAGATCCAATTCCGGTTGTACCTCCTGATACATAACAAGATCATTACTCAATATTTTTTTTTTTATCTCTAAGCATTATCAAAGATTATTTCCACACACATATATGTACACACACCCATTCATACAAATGTCTCTTGTATTTGCATGGCAATAATGTTATAATTAGACACTCATTCCAACTTTATTGAATGTCATCAATGAAAATTAAGTCATTACGACACTGAAGATCATCAACGAAAACTAAATCACTTTGATTGAAAATCATAACAAAAACTGAGTTATCATGGCACTAAAAATCATCAACGAAAACTAAGTCACTTGGACACTGAAAATCATTAACGAAAACTGAGTCACTTTGACACTGAAAATTGTCAATGAAAACTAAGTTACTACGACACCGAAAATCATCTACAAGAACTAAGTCACTTTGATGTTTCTTTTCCCCAAGTTTATGCATAAAAGCTAATATCAAGTTCTTCCTCCTAAAGGATCATACCATAACCTGCTTATCAACATTGACTATAACACAATTCATCTTCAAGGTTATATGAAGTAAGATTAACATGTAATGTTTTCAATCTATTTCAACTTTACTCAATCATCAAACATTATTAAGAAGGTTATATTAGTTGTTATTGTATTTGCCACAACTTAATTTTTTATTTTTGTAAAATAAATACAAAAAATAAAAAATAATTTGAGAATGAGGTCAAGACAATACGAGTTGAAAGTTTAAGGACTAATAAGGATGAAATTATAAATTTGGGAGTCAATTTGGTCAAAAATTAAAAGAATTGATAAGTTTATGGACTTAATTAAACTTTGATTTATTTAATTAATGCAATCAAGGGCTTAATTAAAGAAATACCAAAGTTTAGAGCTAATTAAGAACCGAATTGATTAAATTGGAAACCAATGATTGTTTTGAAAATGACGCTGAAATCTAGGGGTTCAATTGCAATTGATCCAGAGGTAAAATTAAAAAAAAAGATTTCCATAAGGACCCAATTGATAAATGTCAGAAGTTCAAGGGGCAAATTGGAAATATCCATTTCAAGTGAAAACGATGTCGTTTCAAAAAAACTATTCATCACCTTCTTCATTCATGAACCATGTCTTCTGGCTGCCCCACGATGAATTACCCCTGTAATAACAATGGTCGGTCACCTCATTATCTGGAGGTGACCGCGTGGCATTCTCTGGCTTTATAAAAGCTAGAGAAACGCCACGAACTATGAGAGGAGTGAGAAAAAGACAGAGGACAGAGGAAAGGGAAGAAGACACAGACAAGGAGGGAGAAAAACATAGGGGCAAACATATAGAAATAAAGCAGGAAATATAGAACACAGACACAAACGAACAAGAAGGAACTAACACGAGAACAGGAGACCAGAAACCAGAGGACAGAGAGAATGAAAAAAAAAAACTAAGGGATGAACGAGAGGAGAAAACATAGAGAAGATACAGAGAAGGGAGAGAACAAAAAAAATAGTAGAGAGAGAAGGGGACGAAGAGGAAAACAAAGAAAATAAAAAGAACATAAAAGAAGACGATATAGTAGAAGAAAATACGGGAATTCCAGAATCTCAGCAAGGAGTCTGCAACGTCTTCATCCAGAATGTCCCTTAGGTATGTCTTCTTTCTTTCCCTGCTCTTAATTCAATTCACTTGACACTGTTACCTTGAATTTTAATTAACCATCTCCTATAGAAAACGTGTGTGAACATTTCACGCATGCCTGCTGACCATGGCCAACCAGGTCACTAGTTTGGGCCTGTGATCAAGCTGGACAATTGGGTTTAGCCCAGCTCGTACAAGCTAAGCTTGACCTAGTCCCCCTTCCAAAATAAAAAATAGAAAACAATGAAGGCTGGGCCGAGCCTTGGCCTCAAGCCCAGCCGACTTAATTTATATTGGGCCAATGATGTGTTTGGCAAAACACACCCTACGACTTGCCCATTTTATTTCACTCCCTTTTATTTTGATATATAGCCAAACATGCTCCTTTTGGATATTAGAAAATTCCATAAAATTTTGTGTACCCTTTTGAATTTATTTGTGGGTCCCTTGTTTTTTTATGATTTCACTATATATTTGATTTGTGAATTTTTATTGTGAAATGCGAATCTGGTATGCAATACATACCTATCTTTTAATTTTTTTTATAAAAAATATATATGCTTTGCATTCAATTCATTTTACTAGTTTATTCACTGACATCAGAGTAATGAATACCATTTTTTGTGCTACATAATATTTATCAACGCTAGAGTTGAAAGTATTCGTAGTCGAATATTCACTGGCGTTAGAGTCAGGATTATTATAAGCAGACTATCGGTAGCATAATACAATAAACCTTTAGCAATTTAAAACAAAACCAGTAATACAACTTACCTCATGTAGGACGTTTAAAGGGTGATAATATCTTTCCTTTTACGTAATCAGTCTCGTACCATAAAATCTTTGTTGACTAGTTAGGATTTTTAGTGACCATAATACTAAGTGACGATTCTTTAAATAAGACATTTCCCCCAAGAACAAGATGCTAGAAAATTATTCTTTTTCACAAATTTATTTTTTAGAGGCCGCCGCGATGTCAGGTGTGATAGAATGACGACTTCACTAGCAACTTTTAGGACTGAGCTTCACTTTATATCTTATTATTACTATTTTGTTTATTGTGTTTATTGGTTTATTTTATTGCCTTTACTGCTTTAGCATGCATTATTGTTTATATTGTCATGCATCCCTTTAAGAGCACACACCTTAAAATCTAGGATAAGTAAGGAAGTAACGGTACCCCCAACGACCCTAGACAAGACTCGTCAAACCATTCAACTCTCACTTGATTGTTTACTTAGAAGTGGTTGATATGCCAATATGATATTACTCAAGGCTCTATCTTCGCGTTTCTTATAAGCCTCATATCAACATTTCAAGGACAATCACTAGGCATGCGAAAGACCCTTTGAGACTAGATAATGACTTACCCTTTAATGCATTTAAAGAACTAGAACCTACTTACTAGGTTATACCCTGTGTAATCTCATCATGACAAGCCCAACATGTGGCATCTTGAATTTCAAGATCATTGGGTGGCAAATGATCGTCACATAAGATACAAGAGTCTGAGTTGTTACAGTTTGACAAAAGAAAACTAACTTGAATTGAAAGCCGAAAGGTTATCAAAAACTCAAACTTAAGGCATGATTGAGCAAGGATCCCCTCGTTGGCATGATGATGACATCAAGTTCTTAAAATCTATGAATAACGACCATTGTCACCCTATGAAAGGCGAGTCCACATTGAATCTGCATTTTTTTTGTTGATAACATCATCATTTGTGCATGATTGCATAATTTTCATTTAGCAAGTTGAAATATAAGTTCTCTATTAAAACACACCTATAACATTCAACTGTGGAAAAGACAAATGAAAAACGAAGAAAGAGCTCAAATGGAAACCCAACACCAAAAAGAGTTGAAAAGTCTTAAATAAGAAGTCGCAAGGCTTACTAGTCTACTCGAATAGGCTTTAGGATCTAAATTCAAAGAAGTAACACTTACAGCTTAGCCTCCACAGATGCCTAAAACTTCTTTCAATCCACAGAATCTGGAGGCAAATGATGTGTCGTTTGAATTTCAACAAGCTACGTATTTCCAATTTGCTCAACCAGCATATCCCATAAAATACCATATACCATTGACTTTACAATAAAAGGATCTCAAAAGGATAAGATGGTAAGAGAAGATGGCCAAGAAAAATTGGTTGGCCTAGAGCAAAGAATGAGGGTAGTTGAGGGAACTCACCTTTATAATCTTATAAAGGTTATTGAGATATGTTTGGTGTCCAACGTGGTAATTCTCAAAAAGTTTAGAGTGCTAAAATTTGTCAAATATACTGGAACTCAATGCCCTGTAACTCATCTCAAAGCATACTGCAACAAAATAGCTGAGGTGGTTAATGATGAGAAACTGTTGATTCACTTCTTCCAAGACAGCTTGAGTGACTCTACCCTCACTTGGTTTATATAATTGGATAATACAAAGGTGAAAAAGTGGAAGGATTTAGTTTATGTCTTCATTAGGCAATATAAGTTCAATATAGACGTGGGCCTTGATAGATCAAGCTTGCAAGCTATGAAGAAGGACAACAAGGAGTCCATAAGGGAATACACCCAAAGATGGCGTGAGGCAGTTGCATAGGTTAATCCTCTTTTATTGGAAAAGGAGATGATCAGTTTATTTTTCAACACCTTTAAGGTCCTGTGCTTTGAATATTTGGTTAGAAGTTATGCACAACACTTCACTGACTTAGTTGTTATAACTGAAAGGATCGAACAAGCCATTGGGTTAGGCAAGATTGCTGACCCGACTGAAAAGAATAGTTTCACTAGAAAAAAGAAGGAAACTGAAGTTCATAATACTGAAGGTGGTTACAAAAGCAAGAGAAATAACTACTAAAAAACACCTACCCCTCATGTAACTAATTTCTCCACATCGGTCCCTAGAAATTAGTTGTCTTGAAGATGAAGCTACAATGTTATTAGGCCAAGAATGGTCTACATATTATTCTAACTAAATTTTGGAAAGAGGCCCTAGGAGAGGAACGATTTAGAGATTCCAGAAAATCCCGATCAATTGGTTGCTAAGTGTTTAGCCTTTTTATGTATTACCTTGTTAGAAATTATAGCTTAAGACGTTGGCATAAGGTCTTTGTTATTGAACCTATCTTCTAAAGTTTTAATGAAATAATGCGTTTGTCCTTCAATTGTCTTTTTCGTTGATTTACAACCAAGCATTATTCACAAATACACATTTACAACCTTGCATAATCTCATAGACTAAGTCTATTTTTTTTACCTAAATCTTTTCTCCTAGTGGAATTGTTGAAAATTGAACTTGCTTTCTAATTTTAAAAATGATTTGATGTTTATTTGAAACAATATTTTGACATTATATTTGTAGAATGACAAATGAATCAAGTAACTCCTTCATTGAGATGACTAAATTCTAAATTAAAGTATATGAATAGAAAAAAAATGAATAGCCACCCTCACACCATGACTCTTGAGCCAGGTGTTTTAAATGTATGCATAATGGTATGTAGTGGTTCTGTTGTTCATAAACTCATGAAATGCATTTTTTTACAAAGTCCAAACCATCACACTGGACGAGATCAAAGTTAAAGTATATGAATAGAAAAAAAATGAATAGCCACCCTCACACCATGACTCTTGAGCCAGGTGTTTTAAATGTATGCATAATGGTATGTAGTGGTTCTGTTGTTCATAAACTCATGAAATGCATTTTTTTACAAAGTCCAAACCATCACACTGGACGAGATCAAAGTTTATTGATCTTAACTGTTTATGCTTGAAATGAGGAAAGATCATCTTTGTTATCCCTTTCACATTCTAAAAATGAACGTATCCCTTGTGGTCCCTTTTTGAGTCAAAATAAATTTTCTTTCATGAAAAATCCTGACTAGGATTGCACCCTACATTGGGGGCAAGTGAAAATTTCAATAATAAAAAAAGATGAGAAAGCCAAAAGGGCAAAAGAGCCCAAGAAACTCAAATACTAGGGGGCATGCCCAAATCATAACAAAAAGTGATGGCCAAAACAAAATGAGTATGCCCGAGCTAAAACAGTGAAAAAGGGGCAAATCAAAGAAAAGCGGTAAAAGGAAAAGAATGGAAGACACAAAGATTCGAACTACTGATAATGATCCTTGGTCTTTGAAACCTTGAAACACTCTTTGAGCCTTATGAATCTTTTTTTTTCAAAGCAAAGAACCACAACCTACGTTACGTGCCTATAGAAGTCTTTTCTAATCAAGCAAACAAGCAAGTTGGAACAATAAACGGTGCTCTCAAAATGCAAAAAGTACTTTTTCATAAGAGTCATGACATCAAGAACAAGCTTCTAATTATTATTCATGTTTATGAAATGAGTGTTCAAAGAGAGATAAATTTTTCTCAAACAAAACCTTGAGTTTTTACTTGAGCCATTTGTTTTGAAACCCACAAAAATGGAAGGTCACTTCATCATGTACCTTCACCAATTGCAATTAAGCAAACAAGCAAGTTGGAACAATAAACGATGCTCTCAAAATGCAAAAAGTACTTTTTCATAAGAGTCATGACATCAAAACAAGCTTCCAATTGTTATTCATGTTTATGAAATGAGTGTTCAAAGAGAGATAAATTTTTCTCAAACAAAACCTTGAGTTTTTACTTGAGCCATTTGTTTTGAAACCCACAAAAGTGAAAGGTCACTTTATCATGTACCTTCACCAATTGCAAT